>QWCZ01000616.1_pt1 | contig 33268 bp, 21 predicted proteins | sample 1972651 | NCBI WGS metagenome assembly QWCZ01 (sample SAMN09866695, study PRJNA288562) | Human oral metagenome isolate pre1_saliva, whole genome shotgun sequencing... | isolation source: mouth | host: Homo sapiens | place: USA: California
TATTTCCTTAAAAACATATTCCTTTAAAAGCTCCTCTGTATAGAAAGGGAACAAGCGTTGTAGTAGTTTCTTGTTTTTGTAAGAAGAAGAAAAATTGACCTTCCAAAAACCTTCGTCCTCCTCCACATTAGAGGAAAATTCCACCGTGGGAGTTACCTTATTACCCTCAGGAAGTGGCACCCCATATTGGCTACATAGTTTTTTCAGAGCCTCCCAAAAGGTACAATGATCACGCTTTACCACGTAATCAATCGCATTCATACCTTTATTTTCTACCCCGAAATCTGTAAAGGTATAAGGGGCAGGGCCTTTATCACTTGTTTTTTGGTTAATATGGCAGGAACCAGTTTTATCCTCAGTACGTACGGCAAAACCTTTGAGGCGTCCACGATTGCGCGCTATTTCAGAGGCAAATTCGTCTTCAAAAAACTGACGGCCGTAATCGGTTGCATTCCAAAGTTCCTGCTTGAGTTGTTCTAAGTTAATGTCCATTGCTACCCGTTTTTATTAGCCACTGAAAAAGAAAGCCGTGCCTATATTGCGCAGAAGAACACGGCTTTTCAGTAGCTAATGGATTAGTGTTTATTGCAAAATATATTTATAAAATCATCTATAAAAAAAGCGGCTTTCACCAGTTGTTGAAACTCAAAATAACGCTCCAAGTAAGACAGCTCGTAAGAGAGGTAACACAGCTTGCACTCTCCTAAGAGATCTATACGCCATTCATTAGGCATAGCCTTGTCCAAGAGGTTAAAGACTTCATACGAATCGAAGAAGAAAGAAAAGCATACTTTCCCCTGCTCTACACGGTGAGTAACATAGGTGATTCCCTCTGTTGTGGTGAGTATTTCCACCAATTCGTTTATATGTTGTTCCATATTATTTTGTATCATTATAGCTATTAACATCTATCAATGTCTATCAATTGGTCTATAGGAAGTTGTAATAATTCACTCAAAGCCAGTAAAAAGGAATAATGAGTAAGTTTTTCACTATCTTTTTTGAGCCAATCCCTTATCGTCCTATCCTTTTCACTTGTTTTTAGGTACAAATTGGTGATAACAAGATCATTAATCTTTGCCTTTATGGAAGGCTTTAGGGTAACTATTACTTTCTGCGATTTTATCATTATTTTTTTATTTCTTTTCTTGGGTCAATAAATATTACGTATTTTTGTACCTAAACGACGGTACGTAAATAAGTGCGTTTTTTCGGTTTCTTTTGTGGTGCAAATTTACAAATAATATTTCAAATATTGCAAGTTTTATTTTCAGAAAATGAAAATATATTTCAATTAATAATGTAACTAACTGAATATTAATATATAAATTTGTATTGCTATGAAAGAGGAAAGATTAGAAATAAAAGAAGCTCATCCTGTTGTTGAGAAATTAAAAAAAATAATGAATGATAGGAACTTAACGCAAAAAGCGTTAGGCGACTTTGCGGGTATAACAGATTCGCAAATGAGCAAGGTATTCAATGGTAGTGTCCAGTTGAAATTATGGCAACTTTCAAAAATTGCAGAAAATCTGCAAATGGATATAATAGATATATTTACTTACCCTAAAAAATATGTAGATAGTGAAACAATCATTAATAAGTATGATAAGGTGTCTGTAACTTTTGAAATTTCAGCAGATAAAAGGGAACATCTATTAAAGTTGGTAACGGGTGAGCAATAAGTATGATTCAAGAGAACAAAACTATCTTCAAAATAGAGGAATTAGAACCTATTCTTTTTAAAAATGGCTTCAAAAAGGAAATAATAATGCTCATTGAAAGATAAGTAAGTAAAATATTTTTTAGATATGGAAAAAGAAGAAGTAGTATCTTATGGAAGTATAAAGAACCACAGAAAGCTAACGGATAGAGAACTAATGGAACAAGTATATGAATTGCTTGTTGCTCTACACATGAAAGTAGACAAGTTAGGACTTCAAAAATATAAGGAAATGGAAATTGAAGATGGAGATATATGGCAATTTACAAGACCTTTCAGTGATGAATTCATCTCTAAAGATGACAAAGCAGACAATTTAGAAGAAACACTAACAGATACTAAAGAATTCTTTCAAGAGCTTTTCAAGGTTCCAGAAGATTAATATCGCTTGGTTTCCAAAGTTTCCAAAGTCCCATAGGCGGAAATTTTTGGAAACCATTTTTGGAAACCACTTTACCCCCTTTTATTATACCCTTTTCTCTCTTTATAATATATTGATATATAATAATATAGAGAGAAAGAATAAAGATAGCAAACATGCCCTTTTCGCTATGGTTTCCAAAGTTTCCAAAAATATTAAAAGTTTAAAGGGGGTGTATAGGGGAGGCGAGGGGGCTGCGCCAAAGTCGTACCCCTCGGGAATCGTTTTAAAGCGGTATAGGGCTGCGCCCTATGGCTTTTTTTTGGCAGCCAGAGGCTGCAACTGCGAACGGCTTTAAAACTGCGAAGGGAGGAGGAAAACCGTAAAACTATTTTAAAATCAGTAATTTACAGAAATGACAGAAACAGCGGAACTGTGTCAAATCTGTGTCAAAAGACTTATATATAACTCGAAATAGTCATTTAATAATATATTGATAATCAAGGGTAAAAATTAAAAATAACGATTAATATTTGTACCCTGAAAACATTTGAAAAATGCTTAAAAAACTTACTCAAATCCTTATTTCTACGCGCCTGATGGCAGTGCTTTTCTTAGTCTATGGAGCGGCTCTTGCTATGGGTACTTTTGTAGAAACATGGTACAATACTGACACCGCAAAAATCTGGATCTACAATGCTTGGTGGTTCGAACTCATCATGGCGCTTTTTGTAGTGAATTTCATAGGAAACATTGGTAGGTATCGCCTACTTAAGCGTGAGAACTGGGCTGTCTTTGTCCTACATGCTTCTTGGATATTCATTATTGTAGGCGCTGGAGTTACTCGATACATCAGCGATGAGGGCAAGCTCGCCCTACGCGAAGGCGAGGAGGCTGATTTCTACACCTCGGAGCTAACCTATATTACTGCTCAGGTCGATGGCACCTACGAGGGACAACCCTTGCGTAAAGCCAAACAGACAGAGGTACTCTTCTCAGAGTTCACCTCGAACAACTACAGTTGGGCTTCGGACTTCAAGGGAAAGGATTTTCATATAGAACTCACCCAATTCATTGCCAACGCCGAAGAATCTTTTGTAGAAGAGGCTGGGGGCGAAGATTACCTCAAGATAGTAGAAAGTTCAGGCGGTGAAGGACATGAGCACTACCTCAAAGCAGGAACTACACAAGAGCTCCATGGCCTACTCATCTCACTCAATAAGCCTACTGAAGGTGCTATCAATCTACAGATCACCCCTGAGGGAAGCTATATCAGTAGCCCTTATTTGGGCAGCTATATGACTATGATAGACCAAAAGGTTTTCACTGTGGCTAAGGATAGTATGCAACCCCTCCAATATCGCTGCCTATACAACATAGGGGGCATGCGCTTTGTATTACCAGAACCTCTTAAGAAAGGAAAAATGGTTATGGCTTCTATTGCGGCAAACAAACGAACTGCGGCTGACCAAAGTGCCCTTCTGATGAAGATCAGCTGTGGTGGAGAAACCAAGGAGGTAGAGGTACTCGGTAGGCGTGATGTGATCAACCCTCCTGCTTCAGTAGAGGTAGGTGGCCTTACCTTCCACCTGATATCTACATGAATAATATCCTTAACTATAAGGGCTATCGCTTCTTCCAAGCCAATTTCTTTCCTGACGAACAGGGAACTATCCTCTCTGTTAATCATGATTTTTGGGGCACTTTACTTACTTATATCGGTTATACCCTGCTCTATATTGGCCTTATTGCCAGCATGTTCTTCGGAAAGACACGCTTTGTACAACTGAGCCAAAAACTCAAAAAACTCTCCCTCAAGCGCAAAGGAACCCTCATCCTCTTGGCTGTGTTCTTCTGGGTCGGAGGCTATGCACAACATAACTCTTTTGAACTAACTCCCAAACAGATAGACTCCCTTATCAAGGCTACTACTGTGAAAAAGGAACATGCTGACCGCTTCGCTCACTTAGTAATACAAGACGAAGACGGTCGTATGAAACCTATCAATACCTTTGCTTCTGAATTGCTCAGAAAAGTCAGCAAGGCCGATACTTTCCGTGGACTGGATGCCAATCAGGTATTCCTCTCTATGCTTCTGAATCGTCAGCTATGGTACAATGTAGATTTTTTCTATATCAAAAAAGATAACGACAGTCTACATAAGATCTTAGGTGTAGAAAAAGGTCTCAAGCGTGTACGTGCTTTGGACTTCTTAGACCAAGAATATAACAACAAACTTAACCCCTACTTAGTAGAGGCTTATTCCACTTCCAACCCTAACCAATTCCAAAAAGAATTCAAAGAAGTGGACATGAAGATGCACCTTTTAGAACGTGCCCTTTCGGGAAGTATGTTGCGTATCTTCCCTCTGAAGGATAGTCCTAACAACAAGTGGATTTCCCCATTGGACATCTACGAGAATCCTCGCTATACCCAAGACACATTGGAAGCTGGATTTATCAAACATGCCTTCCGCTGGTACCTCTCTTCGGTAAAGGAAGCCACTGAAACAGGGGATTACACGGAGGCCGACAAGATTTTGAGTTTGCTCAAGGAAAACCAACGTGCCGTAGGTAAGGCTGTGATCCCTTCTGAGAGACAAATCGATGCCGAGATTCTGTACAACAAATATGATGTTTTCAAAAGTCTCTTTAGCTGGTACTTATATGTAGGAACCCTCATGTTCGTTGTGCTAATAGCTCGTATTTTCAGAGAGCGAAAAGTGCTACGCATCATCACCCAAGTATGTACAGGGTTACTCTTTTTCCTCTTTGCCCTACATACCGCAGGACTTGCCTTCCGCTGGTATATCTCAGGTCACGCCCCTTGGAGCGATGCCTATGAGAGTATGATCTATGTAGCATGGGCTACCATGGGTATTGGTCTGTGCTTTGCCCGTCGCTCACCGCTGAGCCTCGCCTCCACCGCCTTTGTAACCTCCATGATCCTGATGATAGCACACTGGAACTGGCTTGACCCTTCTATAGGCAACCTACAGCCTGTACTCAATAGCTACTGGTTGATGCTCCATGTGGCAGTGATTGTAGGTAGCTATGGACCTTTTACCTTGGGAATGATCTTAGGAGCTATTAACCTCTTACTCATGATCCTTACCACGCCGAAGAACCGAGAAAAAATCAAGGGTGTAATAGATGAACTGACTATTGTCAATGAGTTAGCACTCACTGTAGGGCTTATTATGCTCACCATTGGGAACTTCTTGGGAGCTCAGTGGGCCAATGAGAGCTGGGGACGCTACTGGGGCTGGGATCCAAAGGAGACTTGGGCACTGGTGAGCATCATGGTTTATGCCTTTGTGATTCATATGCGTATTGTACCCTCCTTACGTGGCTTGTGGAGCTTTAACTTTGCCAGTGTGGTAGCCTTTGCCAGTATCCTGATGACCTATTTCGGGGTTAATTTCTACCTTTCAGGACTACATAGCTACGCTAGCGGAGAAAAGGTCATTACTCCAAACTTTGTCTATTATGCGGCAGTATTGGTTGTAATTTTAGGAATTGTCTCTTTTATCAGAAGGAAAAAACTTAAAGATTAATTACCCATGAAACCTGTTTATTTATTTCTCTCCAGCATACTGCTCTTTGCCAATTGTCAGAAAAACAATTCTGAGGAAACAGTTCTCTCTGTCCCTACAGATTACAGTCAGATGGAGATGAAACAGTATACAGAAAGTCAAGCAGACATTCTTAATCCTGAACGAGGATTCTATACACATCGTGGTTTCTCTGCCAATAAAAAAGAAACACTCTCTGTCAGTGATATCCAAAAATATCGCAAGGAAGGCATTTCTCTTGTTTTCACGATCTACTATTTGAAAGAATTCCGAGATAGGCCTATATCTGAAGCTTTTCTTGAGCAAATTCGTCACAATATGAGAGTACTCCGCGAAGGAGGTAATAAGGCTATTCTACGCTTTGCTTATACTTCTTCCAGAGACGAGAAACCTTGGGATGCTCCTTGGGATATTACCCAAAGACACATCACTCAGCTCAAGCCTATTCTGCAAGAATATTCAGATATCATTTGCCTAATGGAAGCTGGCTTTGTAGGGGTGTGGGGAGAATGGTACTATACAGATAACTATGTGTACAAGCCCAAAGAGGGAGAGTATACCCCTAGAGCTCGTATTCTTGCTGCTCTTTTGGATGCACTCCCTTCGGATAGAATGATTGCTGTACGCACGCCTCAGGCCAAACTCCTCACTCAGGGCATCAGCCCCAAAGATACTCTTAGCGCTTCGACAGCCTTTCAAGGAACTCCTCTATCTCGTATTGCTGCACATAATGATTGCTTTTTAGCAGACAACGATGATAGAGGCACCTTTGCCAAGAACCTCATGTACCGCAATTTCTGGAAGGCAGAAAGCAAATATGTCGCCATGGGGGGAGAGACTTGTGCTCTTTCTTCGTTAGCTATATGTAGCAATGCCTTAGAACAACTCTCTCAGTATCACTGGTCTTACCTCAATCGAGACTATCATCAAGATGTTTTCCAACAATGGAAAGGAGGGAAATGCCTTGATGAAATCCAAAAACGATTGGGCTATCGCTTCTCTTTAGTCAAAGGGTATTTCACCAAGACTCCTAAGATAGGGAGTCCTTATCAGATAGAATTGCAGCTAAAAAATACTGGATGGGCTTCCCCTTTCAACCCTCGCAGCGTAGAGCTGTTGTTCATCTCTGAGGAAAATCCTCGTGAGAAATACAAAATCACCTTGACAGATGATCCTCGCTACTGGTTTGCAGGAAAGACAAGCACCATAAGAGCTACTTTTTTGTTACCTAACAGTATGGCAAAAGGCAAATATACTATCTACCTAAACCTACCCGATCCTCGAGAGACCCTTTACCTCAAAAAGGAATATAGTATCCAACTAGCCAATAGAGATGTATGGAATCCACAGAAAGGATACAACAAAATACAAGAGGTTACTCTCTCTGAAATAGGGGAAAATAACTTAGGAAATATACGCTCTTTAGCAAAATTTACTGAATAAAAATGAGATTATTTTATTACAATCTCTTTTGAAAAGGGGATGCCCCCTACTAACCACAATTCAGGATGTACCTTACTAGAATTTAGTAACGAACATCGCAGAGAAATACACATAGCTCTCCAAGCACAAGCAGATATAGGAAATCTCTTCTCTCTAAAAGCAGGAATCGCTATCAAAATTTAATCAAAAAAATCGTTATTTCTCCGATAAAAATTGTATTTTTGCACCATAACACAATTGTGATTATTCGATGAAATATACACAAAAAAAACCGGCTATAATCCTCTTGGAGGATGGCACTATTTTCTATGGGAAGGCCGTAGGAAAAGAAGGAAGTGCCTTTGGGGAAATCTGTTTTAATACAGGAATGACAGGGTATCAGGAAATTTTCACTGACCCTTCCTATTATGGACAAATTATGGTAGCTGCTACCGTTCATATAGGTAATTATGGAACTTTCTCCCAAGAGAATGAGTCCGAAGGAGTAAAGATTGCAGGGCTTGTATGTCGCAATTTTAGCGAATTTGGTTCTCGCCCTATCAGTGAAGAGACTTTAGGAAACTTCCTCGAAAAACAAGGTCTATTTGTGGTAAGTGAGGTAGATACTCGTGCCTTAGTCTCCTACATCCGTGACCATGGAAGTATGAACGCTGTACTCTCCACCGAAGTGGAGAATATAGAGGGGCTCAAAGCCCAACTTAAGGCACAACCTTCCATGAAAGGACTAGCCTTAGCTCCTAAAGTATCTACCAAAGAAGCTTATTTTGTAGGTGATGAAAATGCACCTTTCCGTGTTGCTGCTTTGGACTTAGGTATCAAGCGTAATATATTGCGTAACTTAGCTGCTCGTGGTGCCTATATCAAGGTGTTTCCTCATACAGCTACTTTTGAGCAGCTCAATGCTTTTGCTCCAGATGGTTTCTTCCTCTCCAATGGTCCCGGTGACCCTGAGCCCTTGACTGAGGTAATAGCTCTTACCCAAAAACTTATTGAAAGTGGCAAACCTATTTTTGGTATCTGCTTAGGCCACCAGCTTATTGCCCTCTCCCAAGGTATCCCTACCTATAAGATGCGTAATGGACATAGAGGTATCAATCACCCTGTGAGAAACCTCCTTACAGGAAAAAGTGAGATTACTTCTCAAAACCATGGATTCGCTGTTAATAAAGAATTAGCCGAGAAAAACCCAAATATTGAGATCACTCACCTGCACCTCAATGATGGTACAGTAGCGGGTATCCGTCTTAAGAACCACCCTGTATTCAGTGTACAATACCACCCTGAAGCCGCCCCAGGTCCTCATGATGCGAGCTATCTCTTTGATCAATTTATTGAACTAATGAGTAATAATAAATAAACTATCTTATACAACAAACACGCCTTACAATTGTAAGGCGTGTTGTATTATGAATAAAGACTGTCTATTATTCTTTTGTTGAGAGTTGTTTCTGCATATCCATCGTAAGGCGATAACTTTCCTCTATAGGAACTACCTTTCGACTGACAGCCTCTATCTGTTGTCCTTCTTTTGTCCAAAGGAAAGGAAAGAAAGAAAATACCTGATTCCCATTAAGCTTGGAAACTTCTTCCTGCCATCCATCCCAATAGAAAAGCTCATAAAACATATGTATATCTCCGCCCAGTGTCCAGCTGACAAATTCGGAATAACCACAGTTCATAGGCTCCCAAGAGAGTGTATCAGGAGCTAAATAGTACATCTGCCCTAACCCCTCTTGTCCAAACGCCCCTCCATTGATAGCAAAAAGTCCTCCTAAGATATCATCGGCTACCAAGAGGTATGCAGGTGGCTCTCCATAGTTCTCAAAAGTCTTTCCTTTATTCCACTGAAACATCCCTCTGTCCAATCTTTCACAGCCTGAACCTAAGATACGTATCCAACCCTTATTTATAAGAATGCCTCCCGTCTCATAGAGAATAGCTCCCATAGGCGAACGAGTAGTTACTTGTGCATTGAGAAGCTCTGCCTCGGCTCGCTTAGCATCTCGAGGTAATACCTCGTATGGATTGGTAGCCTCTTGCATCCATTCTTGTACCAAGTCCCATCCTGGTTCTTCTTTATTAATCAATTCTTCTAATGTTCTCATATCCTGCTTTTTTATAAAAATATTGCCTTACAAAATGTAAGGCAATATCTCAAATATTAAGTCAATAATTTTATTTTACATAATTTTGAGCTACTTCTTTGGCAACTTTTTCCAATACAGCAGTAATCTCATCATTGATTTTTCCAGCTTTAAGCTCCAAGAGAACATTCTCGTGTGCTGTACGAAGGTTTTCCAAGTATTCTTTTTCGAACTCACGAACTCTCTCTACAGGAATTTGACGCAATAGGTTCTTAGACCCTACATAGATAATTGCTACCTGATCTTCTACCTTGTATGGAGTATTAGAAGATTGTTTGAGGATTTCCACATTGCGTTTTCCTTTCTCAATCACATTGCTTGTAGCTGCATCAAGGTCAGAACCAAACTTAGCAAAAGCGGCTAATTCGCGGAATTGTGCTTGGTCAAGCTTAAGAGTACCAGCTACCTTCTTCATAGACTTGATCTGAGCCGATCCCCCTACACGAGATACAGAGATACCTACGTTGATTGCGGGGCGCACTCCAGAGTTGAAGAGGTCTGACTCAAGGAATATCTGTCCGTCAGTGATAGAAATCACGTTGGTTGGGATATAAGCAGAAACGTCTCCTGCTTGAGTCTCTATCACTGGTAATGCAGTAAGAGATCCACCACCCTTTACAAGGTGCTTGATAGAGTCTGGAAGGTCATTCATATTGCGAGCTACATTATCATCTTTGATTACCTTAGCCGCGCGCTCTAAGAGACGAGAGTGTAAGTAGAACACGTCCCCAGGGTAAGCTTCACGTCCTGGTGGGCGACGAAGCAAGAGAGATACCTCACGGTAAGCCATCGCTTGCTTGGAAAGGTCATCATAGATAATAAGGGCAGGGCGACCTGTATCACGGAAGTACTCCCCTATAGCAACCCCTGCAAAAGGAGCATATACCTGCATAGGAGCTGGATCGGAAGCATTAGCCGCTACGATAGTAGTATAAGCAAGCGCTCCTGCATCTTCCAAAGTCTTGGCAATACCTGCCACTGTAGAGGCTTTCTGACCAATGGCTACATAGATACAATATACAGGGTTACCTGCATCATAAAATTCTTTTTGGTTAAGGATAGTATCGATACATACTGTTGTTTTCCCTGTCTGACGGTCACCAATCACAAGCTCACGCTGACCACGACCAATAGGAATCATGGCATCAATAGCCTTAATTCCTGTTTGCAAAGGCTCATTCACTGGTTGGCGATAGATTACCCCTGGAGCCTTACGCTCAAAAGGCATTTCGTAAAGTTCACCTAAGATAGGACCTTTACCATCGATAGGCTCCCCTAAGGTATTGATTACACGACCTACAATCCCCTCCCCTACTTTGATAGAGGCAATGGTTTTGGTACGCTTTACAGTATCTCCTTCTTTTATTTGAGTAGAAGAACCGAGGAGTACTACCCCTACATGATCTTCTTCTAGGTTGAGCACCATTCCTTCTTGTCCAGACTCAAAGTGGACAAGCTCCCCATTTTCAACTTTGGAGAGACCAAAAATGCGAGCAATCCCATCTCCTACTTCTAATACCGTCCCTACCTCTTCCAAGGATACGGACGCATCGAAGTTTGCTAGTTGTTTTTTAAGAATCGCTGAAACCTCAGCCGCCTTTATTTGTGCCATTATTTTTATGTATGAATATTCTTTTTATTCGTTCTAATTTTACTTTTAGAAACACTTCTAAAAGTTACCGCGCAAAGATACGAAAAAAAATTATATCTACCATACTTTTACAAAGAAACTTTTTAATGATGAATGATTAATGGCTGGTAGAGCTATCATAAAAAAACAGCCGCATTCCTGCGGCTGTTTTTGAAAGAATAGTTATTAATTGTTTTCTATCGTTTGGCAAAAATAAGTTTTTTATTCATCACATCGGTAGATCCCATACCCATGTTCTTCAAAGCTTCTTGATAGTTAGCCAAGTTGATATTCTTATATGTCAAAGGATAGCGGAGACGTTCTGGGAAAGGCACTCCATCTACCAATGAAGTAAAAGAGTAAGTAGTTATAGAAGAACCATTCTTATCTTGTACTGGTTCTACCATAGGTATACCTCTTTCTCCATCTTTTATAAGTACTGAAGGATATCCTGTACGGCGGTACTCTGTCCAAGCCTCATTAGGATTCATATAGAGGGCTATATACTTTTGGGTCATTACAGTTTCCTCTGTAGCAGCAGGAAGAGCCGTAACAAAAGCAGTTATCTTACTACTTTCTACACCCCATTTTTCCATAGAAGCTTTTACTCCTTCTTTGTACTTAGCATCATCCCAAGTTCCATTCACTACATAGTTAGCTTCAGAAAGCAAGAAACATACTTCTGAATATTCCATAAACACTTCTGCATAGTCCGCAGATAGAATCTTCTGTGAGAATAGAGAAACTATACGTCCTGAACCAAATTGAGAGTCACTATAAGATTCACTAATTCCGTAAGGCATTCCTACATATTTAGTAAGATCCGTAGTTTCTTGATATTGACCATCTCTCACTTGCTCTATTTTAAGACCCTTAGGAGTCACATATTTTTGCAAACGAGGGTCCACTCCAAAGCCTAAACTCGCTCCTCTAGTTCCCTTAAGCATATCCACAAGTGTATTGGCTGGGGAATAGTCAGTTCTCTTATCTACAAAATAGTTCTTATAAATAGGAGAAGCATTTATATCATTTTTTTCATAAGGAAGCTCTACAGTATCTGCATTAGAAGCCATTACTGGATATTGAGCAGGATTTTGCACAATCTCTCTGATAGCATCAATAGCTTTCTGTTTTAGTTCTGCATCTTGCACCCTTGAAAGGTGTATAGCGATACGCAAACGCAATGAGTTACCAAATTTCTCTAAGCGTTCAGGGGTCTTGAAGACCATATCTCCTGCTGTAAAGACATTTGATTTTGACTTGTTTATTTGTGCTACAGCTTCCTTAAGATCATCCAACATATCCATATAAATATCCTTCTGAGAAGCATATTTAGGAGAAATGTATTTTTCCAACTGTAGCGCTTGGAACTTAGGATTATCCTTTCCATGCCAAGAGTAATAAGGAACATCTCCAAAAGTTTCAACAACTATGCTCATCGCATAATTCATCATAATACGTGCAGCAGCTATCTGATTGTCATTATCTCCATAAAGAGCTGTTTTCTCTTTAGTCTTAGGATCTGTATTGAGTTCTATTATTTCCTTATAGATACCTGCTACTTGGTAGCAGAAACGCCAGATATAGTCTCCCGCTGTATCCGCGTAAAGGAATCTACTTTCCTTAGTATAAGCGGTTTGAGCGGTATATTGCATCCAAGTACGAATAAGCTTTCCTGAAGTAGTAGAATACCTCGTATAGTCCATTAGTCTCTTGTTAGCACCATTGAACAAAGCATAAGGAAGAGATGTTTTAGGTTTGTTAGGATTCGTATTGATCTCTTCGAAATCTTTTTCACAACTAGAGGTAGCAAAAAGTAGCCCTACCCCACATAAAATAGATACTATTTTTTTCATGTTCGTCATCTTAAATTTGTTTTATAATTTTAAACCTAAGCTCATACCGAAGGAACGAGTAGAAGGCAAGGAAGTTTCACCGATACCTTTGTTAGAAGCAGCGATTTCAGGATCCATACCATCCCAATCAAGACCAGTAGTCCAAAGATTGTTTCCAAAGATAGAGATATTAATTCCTTTGATATGTTTTTTCTCTGTTAGAGGTACATCATAAGAAAGGGTTACACTTCTGAGCTTAAAGTAAGTTGCATCAAAAATATTTTGAGCATCTACCCCACGATAGAAAAGTCCTCCATATGCTTTAGGGCTGAGTCGTGCATCATTGGGTTGTCCTGCTTTAGGAGTTCCTGGTGCAAATACTCCGGGTACTACAATACCTTTCTGTCCATCTACATATTGGGTGCTCTTTTCACGCATTCCATTATCAACGGTTTCACGTAGAGTACCTGTATACATACCTAGCATATAGGCATTAGCAAAATATTTCCCTCCTTTTTGGAAGTCAAACAAGAAAGACAAACTTACAGGACCATACTTAAGAGTATTTCTAAGTCCCATTGTATAATCAGGAATAATAGTTCCTAAGGCCTTAGGCTCTGAGGTAAGATATTTACCTGACTTATCTACTAATTTATTTCCTTTATCATCATATACGAAGTCTCTACCGAAAAGCTGTCCATAAGCTTCTCCTTCTATTGCATAGAGAGATACCAATCCTGAACTATCATTAGTGATTTTGTAACGAGTAGTACCTGGATAAAGTTTTAAGAGCTTATTGTTGTTCTTAGCAAAATTCCAACTTACATTCCAAGAGAAATTTCCTACTTTCACAGGAGTAGCTGAAAGAGATACTTCTATACCTTTATTAGACATTTCTCCACTATTCACCATTTTGTTTACATACCCATTAGCTCCATCCACAGGAAGCGGAATGATTAAGTTCTTTGACAAGATATCATATACAGAAATATTCGCTGAAAGTCGATCGTTGAAGAAGCGCAATTCCAAACCTGCTTCTTTAGTTTCCTTAATCTCTGGGACTAGGTCTGGGTTATTTTGAGTATATGGATGTAAATATACAGGACTTCCATTAAAAGGTAAGTTAATAGTAGGATAAGTAAGCAACTGATAAGGTCCTGTATCATTACCTGCTTGTGCCCATGCTCCACGTATTTTACCATAAGAAAGCCAAGATGGTTTGCTCTTCCAAGCATTGGTAAATACAAATGAACCTGTTACTGAAGGATAGAAAACTGGAGCTGATACAGTAGAGAAATAATCCTGACGGCCTGTTACCTCTACGAAAGCCATTCCTTTGTATCCAAAAGAAGCCATTCCAAAAATACTATTGGTTCGTCTCCAACTACGATAATTGGTAGAAGAAGGCGTTTCTACACTATTTTCTAAGTTATAGAAGTCAGGAAGCACAAGCCCTCCATTGGTTTTTCCTTGTACCCATTGATACCTTCCTTCACGGCGAGCCAAGCCTATAAATCCTGTAAGAGTAAAGTCTTTCCCTAATTTAGGAGTATAGTGCAAACGTGTTTCATAGTTAAAATCAGAATTAGTATAATTAGTTACTACATAAGAAGCTGTCTCTTTTGAACCTACTGCTACACGAGCTTCTGTATTAAGAGCATAAATATCTCCATAGGCCTTAGCTACCCAATACAAATTATCTGTAAAATTGTAAGTGAAACCAATATTACCAAAGAAACGATGACGCTTGTCATTGCTGGTATTCTCATAGAGCGTCCAGTAAGGGTTATCTGCATAACGAGGAGTTCCATCTTCTGCTGACTTTCTATTCCAAGTACGCTGTGTTCCATCAGGTGCCTTATAATAATCCTGTAATTTTTGAAGATCCAACTGACGCTGTGTCCATGCATATAATACTTTGGAAATAGGATTCTTCATTGTATAAGAGTTTTCTGGGTTCTCACGAGAAGTGATAATGTAGTTAAACCCACCTTCACTCTTTAGCTTTTTAGAAAGAGTAGAGTTAAAGCTAATAGAGAGATTGGTTTTTTCCAATTTGGTATTAGGAATAATCCCTGTTACTTCATTATTACCTAAAGAGAAACGCAAATTAGTTCCTCCTACTGCACGAGATACAGAAACTGAATTAGAAAGGTTAACACCTGTTCTATACAATTTATCTACGTCATTCTTAGGAGCCTGCCAAGGAACTGGCTTAAGGTAATGTTGAGGAAGATATTTTTCATCAAATGCATACCAAGGTAGATAAGGTGTTCCATCATATTCAGGCCCCCAGCTCTCATCACTCTCGTAAGCAGCTATATTATAGGTTTGACCATTCTTAGTATACTTTTTAAAAGCATTAGCTCTACCACCCCCAAAACGGTTTTGCAACTTAGGAGCAATATAATGAGTTTCAAAAGCCACAGAAGACTTTACATCAATCGTTGTCTTCCCTGACTTTCCCGATTTAGTGGTGTAGATAATTACCCCATTACCTCCACGGCTACCATAAAGAGCAGTTGCAGCACCTCCTGAGAGTACGGTTACAGATTCTATATCTTCTGGGTTGATATCCCCAGCAGCATCTCCGAACTTACTATCAGCTCCTCCTACTGTTGCCATAGGCACCCCATCAATTACGATAAGTGGCTGGTTACTACCAGTGATACTCCCTACCCCACGAATGGTTACATTGGTATTACCACCCATAGAAGAAGTAGTACTAGTTTGTACCCCCGCTACGTTACCAGAAAGCCCTTGATCCGCATCTGTTTTTTGGGTAGCATATCCTACAGCGTTTTTATCACGCTTGATACCCAAAGCTCCTGCTTCTCCTTCTTGAGAGGAGGCAAGTTGAAGAACTGCATCCATGGTGGTAGAGAGACCTACCTTCATTTCTACATTCTTGTACCCTGCGGCTGAGAACTGGATCACTTCCCCTTCTTTGGCCATGATTGTATAAGTCCCCTCAGGACTCGTTTTAGTGGTACGGGTAGTGCCGAAAACTGTTACACTAGCCCCTGCTACAGGCTTTCCTGTGGCATCTTTTACGCTCCCAGAGAGATTCTGCTGAGCGAATGTCATTGTCGTAAAGACAAAGCAAATCCATAAGAATAATTTTTTTAAGTTCATATCTCTTGTATATTCATTAGTAGCGCAAATTTACGTTTTTTATTCAAATTTTAAAAACATATTCTTTAATATTTTTTTTATAATAAAATCCCAAAAAAATTCTTTTTTTATACTCTCTAGCTTCCCTTTTATTGTTTTATTTCCCTTTATTTTCTTAATTCAATTATCTTTATTTTTTTATTTCAAATTATTCTAAATAAAATTAAGATAGGAATGCTTGCATTTGAAAAAATAAAAATATCCAAAGGATTTTGAAATTCTTTGGATATTTTCTACTTGTAAATGAATTGGTATATTAGTTTCTTGCAAAGATTAGCTTCTTAGCCATAGAATCCTCTGACATATTCATATTTTTAAGGGCTTCTTTATAATTTTCAAAATTAATAAGCTTATATGTAGTCGGATAGTATAGGCGCTCAGGCAGGTCTGTAAGTTCAGCTACGGTAGAGGTGAAGGTATAAGTAGTCTCACCTGAAGTAGTTGGTTTGTTCAAAGGAACTGTTTCTCCTACCTTAATAAGTGTCTGAGGATACCCTGTGCGACGATACTCTGCCCATGCTTCATTAGGATTCATATATAGTGCTATATATTTTTGAGTAATTACATTTTCTTTATTAGCTGTAGGAAGTGTATTAGCAAAATTTGTTGCCACAGTAGTATCTACCTCCCATTTTTCCATAGAAGCGATTACTCCTTTTTTATACCATTGAGAATCCCAGCCATTTACTTCAGAGAGCAAGAAACATACCTCCGCATACTCCATATAGACTTCTGCATAATCTGCCTTAAGAATCCTTTTTCCAAAGAAAGAGACATCCTTTCCTGAATTAAACTGGAAGTCGGCCATACTTTCTTCCATTCCATAAGGCATTCCTACGTATTTAGAGAGATCTGTAGATTCTTGATATCCATCTCTCGCTTTGTTTTTGGTAAGTCCTTTGATAGCAAAGTATTTTTGCAAACGAGGATCCACTCCATAACTACCTCTTTCTCCTTTTAACAATTGTACAAAGCTATTAGCAGGGGCATAGTCTGTACGATTATTCACATAATAGTTTCTATATATAGGAGACGGATTGGTTTCGTCATTATCAAAAGGACGCTCTACTGTATCTGCATTGGATTGCATGACCTTAGTTCCATCCTTAAGCTCATTGATCGTTGCCATTGCCAAGCTTCTAAGTTCAGCATCAGCCACCTCATGCACACGAACGGCAATACGCAAACGGAGCGAATTGGCAAAACGTTTCATTTTTTGAGGCGTACCAAAGATACGATCTCCTTGGATGAATACATAAGGTTGTGATTCATCAATTTGATCAGCAGCATCTTTTAGTTCCTTGAGTAGATCCATATAGATTTCCTTCTGTGTAGCATATTTTGGAGAGATATATTTATCCATCTGCAAAGCTTGGAAATTAGGATTATCCCTACCTCCCCAAGAATAATAGGGGATATCTCCAAAAGTTTCTACCAACAAATTGAAATCAAAAGCCATCATGATACGAGCTGCCGCTATTTGATTGGCATTACTTCCATATTTAGCAGTTTCATTCTTTGTTTTTGGATCGGTATTGAGCTCTATGATATCCTTATAATTACCAGCAGCCTTATAAGGGTATCTCCATAGGTAATCTCCTGAATTATCTCGATATAAGAATCTACTTTCGGTAGTATAAGTTGTCTGTGCGGTGTATTGCATCCAGGAACGCATCATCTGTCCTGAAGTAGTGTACACCCTTGTATTACTTAGAATGAGCTTATCAGAACTATTGAACAGTGCATAACTCAAAGCCTTTTGTGGCCTGTTGGGATTGGTATTGATTTTCTCAAAATCTTTCTCGCAACTAGTAGTCAGCAATAACCCCACTCCACAAAATATAGTTGTTAATATATTTTTCATTTCTTTATTATATTAATTGTTTTTATAATTTTAACCCTATGCTCATACCAAAAGAACGAGTTGTTGGCAAGGACACTTCTCCTATTCCTTTGTTAGAAGCTGCTGTCTCTGGATCCATACCATCCCAATCAAGACCTGTAGTCCAAAGATTGTTACCAAATAGAGAAATATTCAAACCTTTGATATTTTTCTTTTCAGGTAGAGGAACATCATAAGAGATAGAAACATTTCTTAATTTTAAGTATGTAGCATCAAAAATATTCTGAGTATCAATACCTCCTCGATAGAATCCTTCCCCATATCTTTTAGGAGAGAGTACTTTAGTATTGCGCTGTCCATTGGCCAAAACCCCATCGAGAACAATACCTCTTTCCTCTACTCTTCCATTTCTTGTAATCAAATCACGGATTCCGTTTTCAGTAGTTTCTCTCAACATCCCTGTAGACATTCCGACCATGTGAGCCGCTGAGAAATACTTACCTCCTTTTTGATAATCAAACTTAATGGACACACTCAATCGACTATATTTGAAAGTATTGGAAAGTCCCATAGTATAATCTGGAATAATAGTTCCTAAAGATTTCAACTCTGAAGGTGCATATTTACCATTACTTTGTATGATCTTATTTCCGTTCTCATCATATTTAAAATCTCTACCATAAAGTTGTCCGAAAGCCTCTCCTTCTATAGCATAGAGAGATACCAAACCATATCTATCGGCTGTTACTTTGTATCGTTTGATACCAGGGGCCAATTTGATCAATTCGTTTTTATTCTTAGCAAAATTCCAACTTACATTCCATGAAAACTTACCTACTTTCACTGGAGTTGCAGATAGAGAGACCTCAATCCCTTTATTGGACATTTTTCCACTATTAACCCTTTTGCTAATGAAACCATTAGCCGCATCAACAGGAAGAGGAATAATAAGATCCTTTGAGAGAATATCGTATACAGAGACATTGGCAGAAAGGCGATCTTTGAAAAGACGTAGTTCTAATCCTGCTTCTTTAGTTTCCTTTATCTCTGGCACTAATTCTGGATTATTGGATACATCAGGACGAGAATAATCAGGGGCTCCTCCGAAAGGATTGTGTACAGTAGGATAGGTTACCAACTCATAAGGATTGGTATCGTTTCCTGCCTGAGCCCATGCTACACGTACCTTACCATAAGAAAGCCAAGAAGGTTTCTTTTTCAAAGCTGAAGTGAATACAAAGGAACCTGTTACTGAAGGGTAAAATACGGGTTTGGAAACTGTCGAAAACCAATCTTGGCGTCCTGTTAACTCAACAAAAGCCATTCCTTTGTATCCGAAAGAGAACATTCCAAATACACTATTGGTACGTCTCCATGAAGCATAATCAGAGGCTTGAGGGGTTTCTTTACTATTTGCTAAGTTATAGAAATTGGGAGAAACGAGACCTCCGACTGTTTTTCCTGAAGACCATCCATATTTCCCATTACGACGAGAAAGCCCAATAAACCCTGTTAGTGTAAAATTCTTTGAAAGCTTAGGAGTATAGTGCAAGCGAGTTTCATAGTTGAAATCTGAGTTATTATAGACTGTTTTAGTATAGTAAGGAGTACCAAAAGATCCTACTGCTTTTCTATCTTCCTTAGTGAGACTATAAATATCTCCATAGATTTTTCCTACCCAATATAATTGACTTGAGAATTCATAAGTAAAGCCTATATTTCCGAAGAAACGATGACGCTTATCATTATTCGTGTTTTTATTAAGTTCCCAATAAGGATTATCTACAAATTTAGGTTCAGCATTATTCCATGCGGTTCTGTTCCAAGGTCGTTGATCCCCAGCTTCATTTTCATAGTATTTTTCCAAATTTCTCATATCCAACTGTCTTTGACTCCAAGTATAATGCACTATCGCGAATGGATTATTTACTGTATTGGAATAATCAGGATTATCACGTTCTGTCAAGACATAGTTAACTCCTCCCTCACTTTTAAGTTTTGAAGACAACTTAGAGCTAAAATTGAAAGAGAAGTTTGTTTTCTGTAATTTCGTTGTAGGAACGATCCCTGTTACTTCATTATTTCCTAAAGAAAAACGAAGATTGGTGTTTGACAAAGAACGAGATACAGAAATGGAGTTAGACACCCCAACACCTGTTCTATAGAACTTTTCTACGTCATTATCTGGAGCTTTCCAAGGTACTGTTTTGAGATATTTCTCTGGAAGATATTCTTGGTCGAAAGCATACCAAGGAAGATATTCTTGGTTTTCGAATTTAGGACCCCAGCTCTGGTCTACAGCATAACGTGGTATGTTATATTGTTGTCCATTAATAGTAACTCTTTCAAACCTTTGAGAATCTCCCCCTCCATATTCTCTTTGCAATTTAGGAGCGATATATATATTTTCAAAAGTTACCCCTGATTTCACATCAATAGTTGTCTTTCCTGCTTTTCCAGATTTGGTAGTATAAAGAATTACTCCATTACCTCCACGACTACCATAAAGAGCTGTAGCAGCTCCTCCGGATAGGACAGTTACAGATTCTATATCTTCAGGATTGATATCCCCAGCGGCATCTCCGAACTTACTATTAGCATCTCCGACAGTAGCCATAGGCACTCCATCGATAACGATCAGCGGCTGGTTACTTCCTGTAATGGTACCGACCCCACGTATGGTCACGTTGGTATTTCCTCCCATAGAAGAAGTTGTATTGGTCTGTACTCCCGCTACACTTCCTGAAAGATTATCACCGGCATCTGCTTTTTGCGCTGTATACCCTACAGCATTCTTATCTCGTTTGATTCCGAGGGCTCCTTCCTCTGCTCCCCCTTCCAATAGAGGAAGAACTACATCGATAGTGGTAGATACCCCTACTTTTACCTCCGTACTCTTGTAGCCAGTACTATCCTTCACACTTCCAGAAATTTTCTGTTGAGCAAAGGTCGTAACTGAAAAAGCTATAAAAAGATATAGCCACAATTTTTTAAAATTCATATTCTTTGTGTTTTTATTAGCAGGACAAATTTACGTTTTTTTTCTGAATATCCATCACTTTCCGTATATTTTTTTTTAGCACTTTATATTTTTCTAAATATAAATCACACATAACAAATGTTACAAATACTTAATTCATTGATTATAAAGAAACTTAAAGACAAAAAGTAAGCAGGTTTAGTAAAATAAAAAGAGACTGTCTTTTCAGACAGTCTCTTTTTATTAAGAAATTATTTTATTACTAGAGAAACAAACTAAGGACGACGTTGCCCTCTATCAAAGATAAGTCTCTTGGTAAGAATATCTGTAGTCATCTGCATTGATTCCAATGCTTTCTGATAATTCGCCTCGTTAATTACTTTGTAGGCTACAGGATAACGCAAACGTTCAGGAATATCTGTAAGATCTGCTACTAAGGACTCAAATTTGTATCTAGTCTGTCCTGCCTCGGTAGGGATATTTAAATCCGTTTCCTCATTTACTTTAATAAGGGTATGAGGGTATCCCGTACGGCGATATTCAGCCCAAGCCTCATTTGGATTCATGTAGAGTGCGATATACTTTTGAGTCAATACATTTTCCTCATTCGCTGCAGGAATTGTAGCCAAGAAGCTGGTTATCTTAGCATCATCTACTCCCCATTTTTTCATAGAAGCTTCGACCCCTTTCTTATACCAAGTATTATCCCATCCGTTTGCTTCAGAGAGAAGGAAACATACTTCAGAATATTCCATGAATACTTCAGCATAGTTAGGTTGGAGTATTCTACTACTGAAAAATGAAACCGCTACTCCTGATTTAAACTGAAAATCGGCCATACTTTCGTCCAAACCATAAGGCATTCCTACATAGTCATTGATATTGTTACTTTCTGTATAGCGTCCATCACGAGCTTGATACTTAGTAAGCCCCTTAGGAGCAAAGTATTTTTGCAAGCGAGGATCTACTCCAAAATTTCCTCTTTGCCCTTTGAGCAACTGTACAAAACTATTAGAAGGAGAATAATCTACACGATTACGCACAAAGTATTCATTGTAGATAGGCGCTGGATTCGTATCATCACTATCGAATTGAAGCTCTACTGTATCACTCTCACTTTGCATTACTGCAGTACCATCTTTTAGTTCATTGATATTTTGTTGTGCAAGAGCTCTAAGCTCTGCATCTTGTACATCTTTCAAACGAATCGCAAGGCGCAAGCGCAAAGAGTTAGCAAAACGTCTCATCTTATCAGGAGTTTCAAAGATATAATCTCCTTCCTTGAACACATAGGAATCACTCACTATTTGTGCAGCAGCTTCCTTAAGTTCTTTTAACAAATCTGTATAAATTTCCTTTTGAGTAGCATATACAGGCGAAATATATTCATTCAACTGTAAGGCTTGGAAACGTTCTGGATTAGGGGATCCATAGGAATAGTAAGGCACATCTCCGAAAGTTTCTACCAAGAGAGCGAATGTATAGGCCATCATGATACGTGCTGCCGCAATCTGGTTTTCATTCTTTCCATAAGTAGTCATTAGTTCCTTAGTCTTAGGATCGGTATTCAAATCGATGATATCCTTGTATCCACCCGCTACTTGATAAGGGTAGCGCCATAGGTAATCCCCAGCATAGTCACGGTATAGGAAACGGCTTTCCTTAGTATAGGTGTCCTGAGCGGAATATTGCATCCAAGAACGGAACATCATTCCTGAAGTAGTATAGTTACGAGTATTCTTGAGGAAGAGTTTGGTAGATCCATTGAACAATGCCGTAGGAAGTGCCTGTTGCGGCCTATTAGGATTGGTATTGATTTCTTCAAAATCCTTTTGGCAACTGGTGGTACCCAAGAGAGCAATCCCACCTAAAATTATATATCCCAATCCAATCCAGTTGTCCAAAGGTTATTACCAAAGAGAGAAACATTCAAATTCTTGATATACTTAGTACTTGGTAGCGGTACATCATAGGATAGTGACACACTTCTTAACTTTATGTAAGTTGCATCGAAGATATTTTGTCTATCCACAGCTCCTTGGAAGAATCCTTCTCCATAGGTTTGAGGATCAATTCTCTTAGTATTGACAGCTCCATTTCTTGTAACACCAGGTAGAACAATCCCTTTCTGATTCTTAGGCCCTGTAGGATCATATTCACGTATACCTCCTGCAACGGTCTCACGAAGCATCCCTGTGCTCATCCCTGTCATGTGAGCGGCAGAGAAGTAGTTACCTCCTTTTTGGAAGTCAAATACGAAAGAGAAGTTCAAGCGACCCAAACCAAAGCTATTGGTAAGTCCCATAGTATAGTCAGGGATGATGTTTCCTAAGGCTTTAAGTTCAGAAGTTGCATATTTCCCATTGGATTGTACTATTCTATTTCCTTTGTCATCATATACAAAGTCTCTACCATAGAGTTCTCCAAAAGGACGGCCTTCTATCGCATAGAGAGATACCTGTCCATATTTATCCCAATTCACCCTATAAGTTCTGATACCAGGAGCCAGTTTTTCCAATTTGTTGTTGTTCTTAGAGAAGTTCCAGCTTAGGTTCCAGTTGAATTTTTGGGTCTGTATAGGAGTTACAGAAAGAGTTACTTCTAGTCCTTTATTGGACATTTCCCCACTATTTACATATTTCCAGTTATATCCATTGGCTGCATCGATAGGTAGTGGGATGATAAGGTCTTTAGAGAGAATATCATATATAGAAGCATTGATAGATACACGATCCTTGAAGAAGCGAAGTTCGAGACCTGCCTCCTTAGTTTCCTTAATCTCAGGTACTAGGTCTGGATTGTTAGATGTATTGGAACGAATATAGTCCGGACTACCTCTAAAAGGAGTATTTACGAGAGGATAGTTCATCAATCGGTAAGGACCTGTATCATTACCCGCTTGTGCCCAAGCTACACGTGCTTTACCATAAGAAAGCCAAGAAGGTTTGCTCTTCCATGCAGAAGTAAATACAAAGGAACCTGTAAGAATAATCAGAAGCTTGTGGTACTTGCTTACTGTTAGACATATTATACAAATTAGGCACTACCAAACCTCCTACTGTTTTTCCACTTGACCAAGCGTAACGGCTTTCACGACGAGACATACCCACAAATCCTGTAAGAGAGAAATTATCTCCTAACTTAGGAGTATAGTGTAAGCGTGTTTCATAGTTAAAATCGGTATTATTATACACGGTTTTCTGATAACTTGGCACCCCATAAGCACCTATTGCATTTCTATTTTCTTTGGTATAGTAATAGATATCTCCATATACTTTTCCAACTAAGTAAAGATTTTCTTTAAAGTGATAGGTAAGTCCTAAGTTTCCAAAGAAGCGGTGACGCTTATCATTATTATAGTTCTTATATACTTCCCAATAAGGGTTATTAGCGAACTTAGGTTCTTCATTATTCCATGCAGTACGGTTCCATGTACGTTGTCCTCCTGCTGGATCTATGTAATATCTTTCCATATTTCTTACATCCAACTGGCGATGGCTCCATGCATAGAATACATTAGCTAAATCATTATTCACACTATTGGCATAATCTGGATTGGTACGAGAAGTTATTACATAATTGAATCCTCCTTCACTCTTAAGTTTCTTGGAAAGTTCTGAACTGAAACTGAAAGAAAGGTTAGTCTTGTGTAAATCGGTATTAGGAACAATACCATTTATCTGATTGTTACCCAAGGAGAAACGAAGATTCGTACCAGAAAGGGAACGCGCTACAGAGAAAGAGTTAGACACCCCTACCCCTGTACGATAGAATTTTTCAATACCATTTTGTGGAGCTACCCAAGGTACAGGTTTTAGATAATGTTCTGGAAGATATTTTTTATCAAAAGCATACCAAGGAAGATACATTTTACTAGAATCATACTTTGGTCCCCAGCTTTGGTCTACCGCATAACGAGCTAAATTGTATTGTTGACCATCAATTGTAGCTCTTTCAAACTGCTGAGAGTCTCCTCCTCCATATTCATTCTGAAGGACAGGAGCTATATAAGCGGTTTCAAAAGTTACTCCGGATTTGACTTCGATAGAAGTTTTTCCTCCCTTACCTGATTTAGTAGTAATAAGAATTACCCCGTTACCTCCACGGCTTCCATAAAGAGCTGTAGCAGCTCCTCCAGAGAGTACGCTTTGGGATTCGATATCCTCAGGGTTGATATCACTAAGAGCATCCCCTGTATTCTTACCATCTCCTACAGTAGCCATAGGCACCCCATCGATTACGATAAGTGGTTGGTTACTACCTGTTACAGTACCTACCCCACGAAGGATGATATTGGTATTTCCCCCCATAGAAGAAGAAGAACTGGTTTGTGCTCCTGCTACAGCACCAGAGAGGTTCTGTCCTCCCTCTGTATTTTGGGTATTATACCCTACAGCATCCTTGTTACGCTCGATACCCAAAGCTCCTGCTTCTTGTTTTTTCTCGGCAGGGGACAATATAGCATCCACTGTAGCGGAAAGCCCTACCTTAATTTCTACGTTTTGATACCCCTGAGCGGCGAAGCGAAGTGTTTCTTCGGCTTGTGCTTCAATAGCATACATCCCCTCGGAGTTAGTCGTTGCACTACGGCTGGCACCTACCACTTGCACGGTAGCTCCTGCCACGGGTTTCCCTTCGTTATCTTTTACGCTACCCTTTACAGACTGTTGTGCAAAGGCCATCGTCGTAAAGACAAGGAAACACAATAAGAATAATTTCCTTAAGTTCATATCTCTTTATTGATATTTGATTAGATACCCAAAATTACGTTTTTTTTCGCTATTATCCTACAGTCGAAGATAAAAACCAAAAAAATTATGTCATACTTATTATTTATAATTTTTTATACTGAAAAAAGGGAGAGTATGGCCACTAAAAAAAGAAAAATATACTGCTTTTATAATTTATTCTTTATAGCCTTTTTAAGAATAAAAGGGGGTTGTTTGTCTTTTTTTAGACAAAAAAAAGCCATCTTTTTAAAAAGATGGCTTTTTTAGTATAAAACACCCTAGTCTTTAAGGGCGTGTAGCGAAGATCAATTTCTGAGATCTAACATTTCCATTATTTCCCATATTCTTAAGGGCATCTATATAATTTAAGTTAAGCCCTGTATAGGTGTCAGGATAGCTCAATCGGTCAGGAATACCATCCACATCCTTAGCAGAAGGTTCTTTTTTGAACTCATATACAAAAGGACTTGCAGTAGGGTAGTTGGCTCTTACGCGTTCGCCTACTTGGATAAGTGTTTTAGGATAGCCTGTTCTACGATATTCTGCCCAAGCCTCATCTGGATCCATAAACAAAGAGATGTATTTTTGAGTAAGAACTCTTTCTTCATTCGCTGCAGGGAGTGCAGTCATAAAATCAGATTTTCTAGTACCTGTAACACCCCATCTGTCCAAAGAAGCTTCTACTCCTTTTCTATATAAGGTATTATCCCATCCTCTTATTTCAGAAAGGATAAAGCATATTTCAGAGTAGTCCATAAATACTTCTGATGCTGTAGCTGTCAATATTTCTTTAGAGAACAGAGATACCCCTTCTCCTCCTTTATATTGATCTGAAGTTAATCCCTCTTGCATACCATAAGGCATACCTACATATTTAGTAGTATCGATAGGAGCTGTCTGATTCAAGGTATATCCATTATACACATCCCATTTGCCTAGACCTACAGGAGCAAAATATTTTTCCATGCGAGGGTCTACTGGGAAGCCCAAACCTCTATCATTTGCTTTTTTATTGTTCCCTGTAAGGAGCTTTACAAAATTACTAGAAGGCACATAATCCACACGATTACCTACATAGTAATCGTAGTAGATAGGGGTTGGATAGGTATAGTTGTCCTCGAAAGGTATTTCTACTCTTTCTCCTTCTTCCAAAAGTTCGCTATCATTACCCGCAGTATAATGATTTATAATATCTGTAACTCTTTGTTTTAAGTCAGTACCCAATACGGTAGCACTTGCCCCTTTCAAATGGTTGGCAATACGTAAACGTAAAGAGTTAGCAAACTTCTTCATCTTGGCTGGAGTACCAAAAAGGAGATCTCCTTCGGTAAATACAGTAGAAGTAGAAGTATCTATTTCACTTACAGCTTGGTCTAATTCCTTAAGGATATCTAAGTAAATATCCTTTTGAGAAGCAAATACAGGAGTTACATAAGTATCCGTCTGTAAAGCTTGGAATTTAGGATTATCCTTATCCAAAAGAGAATAATAAGGAACATCCCCAAAAGACTGTACTAGGAGTGTAAAGCAATATGACATCATAATACGAGCTGCAGCTATCTGGTTTTCATTTTTTCCATAGACAGCTACCTTCTCCTTGGTTTGTGGATCTGTATTGAGGTCTACAATAATTTTATACCCCATAGCTCGCTTATATAACTGAAGGTAAAGGGCTTCACCTCCATTTGGGTCTCGCATATAGCGGCTTTCCTTGGTGTAAATAGGTTGTGCTGTGTATTGCATCCATACACGCATTTGCTTCATATTGGTATACTCTCTTGTGTTGCTCATAAGGGTTTGATTATTCCCATTGAACAAGGCATAAGTAAGGTAATTGTCTGGTACGTTTGGGTTTTTATTGATTTCTTCAAAATCCTTTGTACAACTTCCTAAGAGGAGTCCTGCCCCTAAGGTGGCTATTAGAATTTTTTTCATGTTCATCCAATTTTAGTTTATTATTTTATAATTTCAAACCTATACTAAGCGCATAGCTTCTGATGGTAGGCAAGGAAGAGTTACCCATTCCTTGGTTATACATAGCCGTTTCAGGATCCATACCATCCCAAGCTAAAGCACCTGTCCAAAGGTTATAGCCAGAAAGGGTAAAGTTCAAGCCTTTAACATATTTGGATTCTGTTAATGGCACATCGTAGGAGAGTGACACACTACGAAGTTTCAAGAAAGTAGCATCAAATACAGATTGTGCTTCATTTCCTTTATAGAAAGTAGTTCCATGCTGTTTAGGGCTGATGGCTTTAGTATTCTTCACTCCCGTAGAAACGATTGAGCCATCAGGTTGTCTGTGTCCTACTACCCCATCAAGCACAATCCCTTTTTGTCCATTAGGTCCATGAGCATCTCTCTCACGAATACCATTCTCTACCGTTTCGCGAATAGTACCTGCATACATACCTAGGGCATAAGGCCCTGCATAGTAGCTACCTCCATGAGAGTAGTCAAAAGTAAAGGAAAGTGTGAACTTACCATAAGTAAGAGTATTGGTGAGCCCTGTAGTAAAGTCAGGGTTAATATTACCTAACACTTCTTTTTGAGAAGAGATGAAATAGTTCCCTTCATCATCTATCAAACGATTTCCTTGCTCATCATATACATAATTACCTCCATAGATTTCTCCAAAAGGACGCCCTTCTACAGCATATAATTCTACACTACCATAGTAGTCCCAAGTAACTTTATAGCGAGAAAGACCTGGTGCCAACTTGATAAGTTTGTTTCTATTTCTGGAAAAGTTCCAATCCAAAGTCCAACTAAATTTATCTGTTTGAACAGGAGTAGCAGAAAGCGTTACCTCAAAACCACGATTGACCATTTCCCCACTATTTACCTTTTTATACTTATATCCATTGGCAAGGTCTACAGGCATAGAAAGAATAAGGTCTTTGGAGAGAATATCATAGTAAGAAAATCCTAAAGCAAGGCGACCTTGGAAGAATTGTAAGTCGATACCAGCTTCTTTGGTTTCTTTAATTTCTGGTCTAAGCTCAGGGTTGTTTTGTTCGTTAGGAACTGTATAGGATTGAGATCCTTGGAAAGGTTGGTTTACGTTTGGATATGTTTTGAGTACATAAGCAGAAGCGTCATTACCTACTTGTGCCCAACCTGCACGCAATTTACCATAGGTAAACCAAGAAGGCAAGTTCTTAAAGGAGTTAGAGAACACATAAGAAGCTGTCACTGAAGGGTAGAAAATAGAGGTAGACACGGTAGAGAACCAGTCGTTACGTCCTGTAACTTCTACGAAAGCAGTTCCTTTGTATCCGAAAGATGCCATCCCATATACACTATTGGTACGTGTCCAACTAGAATAAGTCACCCCTTGAGCTCTTTCCTTACTATTACTAGCTGAATAATAGTTAGGCACAACGAGACCTCCTTTGGTAGCGGCCCCTACATATTCATATTTGTTTTGAGCACGTGCAGCCCCTATGAATCCTGTAAGGGTAAAGTTTTCTCCCAAATCAGGATTGTAGTGCAAACGAGTTTCATAGTTAAAAGAAGAGTTGTCATAGATATATCTCGAATATTGAGAAGTATCATGAGAACCTACCGCTGTTCTGGATTCCGTAGTAAGAGCATAGATATCTCCATACATTTTACCTACCAAGAAGAGCTTATCTGTAAAGTTATAAGTAAGTCCTATGTTCCCAAAGAAGCGGTGACGCTTGTCATTTTCTGTATTTTCATAGAGCATCCAATAAAGGTTATCGGCAAAGTTAGGTTTTGGATTTTCCCAACTTGTTCTGTTCCAAGTACGTTGCTCGCCACTAGGTGTTTTGTAGAAGTTTCTCAAATTATCCATATCCAATTGGCGGTGTGTATATCCATACAATACTGTGGAGAATCCTCCATTATCATTGGCATCAGCATAAGAATAGTTAGGATTTTCACGTACAGTGATAGAATAGTTCAACCCTCCTTCTGCTTTTAGTTTTTTAGAAAGTTCTGAAGTAAAGCTAAAAGCAAGACTGGTACGACGTAACTCTGTAGTAGGCACTATCCCTGTAGTTTCAGTATTTCCTAAAGAGAAACGCAAGTTAGTTCCTGAAATAGAGCGTGTAATAGAAGCAGAATTATTGAGATTCATACCTGTACGGAAGAACTTATCAATATCTTTTCTAGGGGCTTGCCATGGCACAGGTTTTAGATAATGCTCTGGAAGATACTTTTCATCAAAAGCATACCAAGGTAAGTAAGGGGTTCCATCATACTTAGGACCCCAGCTTTCGTCTACTTCATACTGAGGAAGATTGTAAGTAGTTCCATTGATCACCTGTTGTGTAAAGTCCAAGCTAGACCCTCCCCCATATTCGTTCTGCAACTTAGGAGCTATATAAGCTCTATCGAAGGACACAGAAGAGTTAATATCAATGGAAGTTTTTCCTCCCTTACCAGATTTGGTAGTATAGAGAATTACCCCATTACCACCACGGCTACCATATAAGGCAGTAGCAGCTCCACCAGTAAGTACGGTTACAGATTCGATATCATCTTTGTTGATTTCACTAGCAGAGTCTCCATATTTAGATCCCATATCCACCATAGGAACTCCATCAATCACAATAAGAGGCTGGTTACTACCAGTAACACTTCCTTTACCACGAAGTTCCATTTTAGAACCTTGCATTCCCCCTGAGGAGGTAGCTGTAAGTCCGGCTGTTTTTCCTTTGAGGTCTTCCCCTCCTTCCAAAGTAGTATCCGTATATCCAGCAGCATTTGCATCGCGTTCCACTCCTAGAGCCCCCACTTTCTTATTTTCTTCAGAGGCTAAAGGAAGAACTACATCAATAGTAGTTTCTAATCCTACTTTCTTTTGTACATTTTGATACCCCTGAGCGGCAAATTGTAGGGTTTCCTCAGCTTGCGCTTTTATAGAATACCCTCCGTCGGAGTTAGTGGTAGCAGAGCGACTGGTGCCGACCACAAGTACAGTAGCACCTGTCACTGGTTTCCCCTTACTGTCTTTTACACTCCCATTAATGGTCTGTTGTGCAAAAGCCATTGTCGTAAAGACAAGAGAACACAATAGAAACAATTTTTTTAGGTTCATATCTCTTTATGATATTTGTTAGCGAATCAAAAGTACGTTTTTTTTTTTTAATTGACCAACGAGAAGATAGTATTTTTTCCGCAGAAAATGTGTTAAATTTATGTTTCCATTCTAAATCATTCAAAACAAAGAAGTTCTATATTTTTAGGAGAAAATATCCGTTATTAGTTCTAAAGAAGGATAAACTGCTCTCTTTGTTCTAAAAATCAACCATTTATAAAAAGAAAGAAGCGATTTTTTTCTGTTTTTACACAATAGGAATTTTTTTACTAAAAAGTAAAGAAGGAAGGGAGAGAGGAAACCTTCGCTCACACCAGCGAGGAGATATGTGTTGATAAGTTGGTTAATAACTTATCTACCCTTGTGGAAAAACCCATCTTTTTCTACTTAACTTTGCCCTACCACAAAAAAGACTTGTATATGATTTATTATTCTGACTTGCAGGTAGTTCTGCAAGAGGTGCCTGGAGAAATCAGCCTATGTGTGAGTGTGACAGGCTGTCCACTGCGCTGTAAGGGATGTCATTCACCTTTTCTTTGGAAAAAAGGTACTGGCTCTGCTCTGACAGATGAGGTATTTGTTGCAGCTCTTGAGCGCTACAAGAACATGCTCTCCTGTGTACTCTTCATGGGAGGAGAATGGGAAGCAGAGGCACTGATCCACAAACTACAAATCGCACGCTCTTACTCCTTACATACTTGCTTATACACCGGACTGATAGAGGAGGAAGTGCCCCCCGCTATCAAACAAGAGCTTACTTGGCTCAAAACAGGCCCCTGGATAGCATCCTTAGGAGGACTCTCCTGCCCTACTACTAACCAACGCTTTATAAAGGTAAGTACTGGAGAAGTGCTTAACAAACTCTTTTATAAGTGAAGGCGCAAGAGCGAAAAATTAAAAATCAACTCTCATAATTAAAAAGCCAAAACTTAATTTTATACCATAAATATATGTCTATGATTCGACTTACACAAAATCAAATTCAACAGAAGATTGACTTTATTAGCCAGTATCTGCAAGCGAGTAATGCCGCTACTGCCTCACAGGTAGATGCCAATGCCAATGTCACCAGTAAGAATATTGCTACCATGGAGGCGGAAATCAACAAGGATATCAATATCCAAATCAATCGAGAACTTGTCCGCCGCAAGATTGAGGAACTTTTCGGAGAGGAGCTTTCCCGAGAGTATATTCGCCAGATAGAAGCTCATGAGATCTATGTACATGATGAGACTTCGCTCAAGCCCTATTGTGTTTCTATCAGTATGTATCCCTTTCTTTTAGATGGACTCATGAAGCTCGGTGGGGAGAGTCGTGCACCAAAGCACTTGGAAAGCTTCTGTGGAGAATTCGTCAATTTGGTTTTTGCCATCAGCTCACAATTTGCTGGAGCCTTGGCTACAGTAGAATTTCTCCTATACTTTGATCATTTTGCAGCCAAGGACTATGGAGAGAATTACTTGGAGACCCATCCCAAAATGATAGAGAACCACTTGCAGCATGTAATCTACGCGATCAACCAGCCTGCGGCAGCCAGAGGATATCAGTCTGTCTTTTGGAATATCTCCCTATATGACGAACCTTATTTTGATAGCATGTTTGGTGATTTTGTATTCCCAGATATGAGCAAACCTTCGTTTGCCCGCTTATTCAAGTTACAACATTTTTTCCTTAAATGGTTCAATGCCGAGCGCCTAAAGGCTATACTAACCTTCCCTGTGGTAACAGCTGCTATGCTTACCTCAGAGGGTAAGCCTGTAGATGGTGCCTTTGCCGATATGTGTGCTGAAGAGCTCAGCGAAGGCAATTCCTTCTTCGTATACCAATCTGAGAGTGCTGATAGCTTGGCCTCCTGCTGTCGCTTACGCAATGAGATTTCAGATCACACCTTCAGCTACTCCCTCGGGGCAGGTGGAGTCGCAACAGGATCTATCAATGTGATCACACTAAATATGAACCGCCTTGTACAACAAAACCGCAACCTATCAGAAGAAGTACGCAAGATACACCGCTACCAAGTGGCTTTCCGCAAACTTATAGAGGAATACAAGGCAGGAGGATTGCTTCCGGTATATGATGCTGGCTTTATCTCCCTTGACAAACAATTTCTTACCATTGGAATCAATGGTATGGTGGAAGCCGCTGAGTATCTGGGAATTGCCCCAACCAACAATGAGCAATACAAGGATTTCGTCCGCCATCACCTGAAAATCATCTATGAAGAGAACCGCAAGGCACGTGAAGTGTATGGATATATGTTCAATACTGAGTTTGTCCCTGCAGAGAACTTGGGAGTGAAGAATGCCCTATGGGACAAGAAAGACGGACTTTTCTCGCCTCGTGAATGCTACAACTCCTACTTCTATGCTGTGGAAGATACACAGGTGAATGCCTTAGACAAAATTATCCTCCATGGCAAGGAGATTATCCAATACTTGGATGGAGGGTCTGCCCTACACTTGAACTTGGAGGAAACGCCCAACAAGGAAGGCTTTCTCAAGCTACTCAACGCAACGGCATTGGCAGGATGCAACTACTTTTGTTTCAACATCCGTATTACTATTTGTAATGAGTGCAACCATATAGACAAGCGCACCCTTTTTGAGTGTCCTCATTGTCATAGTGAGAATGTAGATCACGCTACCCGTGTAATTGGCTACCTAAAGCGTGTATCTTGCTTTAGCACTGCTCGCCAGAAGGAACATGCCCTTAGACACTACCATGTACAGTGAACAGTGAACAGTGAACAGTGAGCAGTGAACG
>QWCZ01000405.1_pt1 | contig 33127 bp, 46 predicted proteins | sample 1972651 | NCBI WGS metagenome assembly QWCZ01 (sample SAMN09866695, study PRJNA288562) | Human oral metagenome isolate pre1_saliva, whole genome shotgun sequencing... | isolation source: mouth | host: Homo sapiens | place: USA: California
TTGCACGCTGTTAGTGCCAAGGCCGTTAAAACGGTTGCCGTCTTTTTGTACAGTTTCATCAATCTGCTTCTCCAATTGAGCCGCTTGGCGGCCGATTTGCTGATAAGCGGTTGCCAAATCGCGGCTTTGTGCTTGTGCGAAATCAAACCAACGCTGTTTTTCTTCATTAGCCGCTTTGAGCTTTTCGGTATAAAGCTGCTCGGCTACCAAGGCTGAAGCCTGATAAGTAGCAATGACTTCGGCTTTTTCAGCTTCCGCCTTCCTTGCCGAGGATTTATAGCCGCAGAAATAAATCGTTGGTACTGCACCTGCTATCAGCAAAATCAGAATCAGGGTCTGCCAAATAGGGTTAAGCGTTTTCCACATCGTCTTTACCTTTATTGATTCCAACAACCTGCGGAATCGTCGCGATGCCGCGTTTGATTAATGCATACCCGCCGACCAATGCGCCATAAGCCCACCAGAGCCATTCCGGCGCATCTGCTGTTTGAGAAAACTTATAGGTCATAGAAGCGGCTGCCACGTTTGCCCATAGTTTGGTATGGCTGATTTTCCCTGTGGCCGGATTAGAGACCAAGCCGCCCAGCCATCGGAAAAAGGCGGTTATTTGCGACGCTTTTTTTTGGCTGCGCGTTTCGCGGCGGCTACCCCGCTCTTGCGGTGGGCTTGCGTCCAACATCCCTGAGTCGGCATGGCGTAGCGAATGCCTAGGTCGCTGTGGCTGAAATCGGGCTGCATGGCTGCGGTCATTAGGGCGATGAGTGACTTTTTTGACATGGTTTGTCTCCCTTTAATCAGTGTTATCTGCAGACGCGTGAATCAGGTTTTGCGCCACACGGCGTACCCAGCCCTTGCCGAAAGAAGTGAACGTACCGAGCTTGGTATAAAAGACCAGACGCTCGGCGTTGAACCGCAATAAAAGGTCGTTTTCGGGAAGGGAATTGATGGCTTTGAGGCTGATTTCGCCGATGATTCCATCGTCCGGCACGCCTGCGGCGCGTTGGAGCATACGGGCGGCATTGCCGTAACCGTGGTTGACGCAGGCATCGAAGAATTGGAAAGCGACCGCTTCAGGCATTTTGTCGGCGTGGTAACGCTCCCAAAACGCTTTACGGTAAATGCCGATTGCCTGTTCACGGGTCATGGCACGCATGGAGCCGTTGTAGCCGTTTGCCTGTGCGGTACGCTTGGTAATGCCCCAGTTGGTTTCGCCACCGGGGTCTTGAGGGTGGTTGACGTAACCGCCCTCGTGGGAGAGGACGCGTTCGATGAATTAGGTGAATTTGTTTGACATGGAAAAATCCCTGTATTGAGGTTGAAATCAATACAGGGATTTTAGGAAAGGCCGTCTGAATGGGCTTTTAAAGGGGGTTAAAAGAGTTCATGGGATGGTTGCTTATCCAAATCAGTACAAATGAATTTCAGGTTTTTGTTGTATGCAGGTAAAGGCCATTTTTTCCATACTTCATCTGCACCAACTTTCTCAATCAGCCAATAAACCAACAAAGCTGCTGGCTGACTGAAAAAATACATTTCTTCAGCATTTTCTTTTATCCGATTAGCAAGATATTTCTTCTCATTCAAAAGTGACCGGATATTAGCAAGAATATTTGAAGGGTCAATGCTGGATTGAAATGTTTCTAGAAAAATCATATTGGTTTTTTTATCAACTTCAGGAACAAGCCCTATTTCCTCTTGATAAAGCTGTGATAATTGGGGAAGAAGTTCTTCTTGTGGTTGATTTGCTTCTTTCAAAATTGCCAGAGTACGACTAAATAAGTCATCTGTAGTTTCCATCAAAGCCATGCTCTTCGCGACTTCGCGCTCTGCTTTCTTTGGAACATTGCCGTCAGGCTTGTATATATTGTCATGAACCAGCTCTGCATAAGCATGTTGGAGTAAAGAACGCACCTGAACTTCACAGCACAAATCAGCAGGGATGCTGACATTTTCGGGTGTAATGAATGCTTGTTTAGGACGAATCTCGTAATGTTTGGATTGATAGTCAAATGCTTTGGGATTTTGCTGAATTTCATCCGCAAAATCTTTCGAAACTTTAGCATTCCACTGAGATGAGGATTCAATGATTTCACAAACTATTTGAATATGTTCCGCAAGCAATACCACAAAACGTACGCCGACCAAGTCAGTCATTTGAGTTTGAGGTGAAGTGTAATTTTTTCGGCCAATCTTGGCCAGAGCTGAAGAAATCTCTTTGACTCTAGGCTTTGCTTCAATTTTTAGAAAATTGGCAACCGGAACAGGAGAAATGACATTGGATAATTGATTTTGAATTTCTTCAGCCACAAATCTACCCCAAGCGGCAAATGCCGCTTGGTGGCTTTCTAAATAGCTTTTGAAATCATCAATATCACTCATTTTTGTTGTTGTAACTGTCCTTTAATTGTGACAACAGTATATTCCCCATCTTCCGTTGGCGCAATTTCCATATAGTCTTGAGTATGCTCGGGAGGAGTCAAGATAACTACACCGTTACTAAATCCGTAAGACCTCCGTTTGCGTAAACGAGTTTTAATATATTCAATATCCTTACTTACAGCATTTTGAGGAAAATCCTTAGCTATCATAAATTCTGTATAAGCTTTTTGCTTGTCTTCAGGTAAATAATTTTGAGCAAAATCGTTAACGCTGATGGTTGCTGCTGCACTTTTCAATGTGACACGCAATGCTTCATGTGTATCTAACTTTTCATCATCACTCAAATCAGAGTTATCGATAAAATTACGTGTCCATTCAAAAAAATTCTGTGTCAGCTTACGGGAAGAAGCAGCTATACTCATGCCTAAGAACACTTGGTAGAAATAGGAAGCTGCTGGCCTAGTTTCCGTTTGTGTCATCAGATGGTCATACAAAAAAGCCCGATAATTCCCAGATTGTATTTGCTCCTGCGGCCTTACTGTTTCGGCTACCAAAAAACCTATTTTGAATAGTCTTGCTGAATCGGTCAGCAATAATTCCTCTAAGAATTCAATCGTGATAAAGTCATCCTCTTCTTTGGTCCTGAACCCATCTTGAGGCTCAGCCTTAATCACACATAAAAACGGCTTGCCGGTATCTCCAACCCTACCTTTTAATACCAACAAAATACCACCCGGTGCATTCGTATTCAGTTGTGCATCGGTCAACATGTGAGCAAATTGTGCGGAATCTTCAATAAACTCTGCTTCCTCTTTGAGTTGTATGGCTGCTGCTATCTGAAAAAAACTATTTTCAGCCGTATTGGCAATAGACATTTCAATACCATGAGATTTATTACCCAAAGCTTTGGTCAGCCTGTTTTCCAATGTTCTTCTTGCCGTAATAGGCAAATCAATCAACTGCGTACTGATTTTAGGTTCTACACGATCTCTATTTTCATTTTTCGGATAAATACGATGGGTAATAATTTTTTCAATTACCAGCCCTTCAAAAGAGTAATTCGTTTCTGTCATCATTTTTTCCTATTGTAAGTTAATTAAGGTCTTTTGAGATTTGAACCACTTGGCCGATGACCTGAATATCAGGATGGTCTGCCAACATCAATGACATCGGCGGATAGGTTGCGTTGTCGGAAATCAAGAGCAGGCTGCCATCAATTTGGCGTTGGATACGTTTGACCCATAACACATCGCTGCTGCAATTCCTATATAGATAGTAATTATTCATACTGTCTAAAATTCTCAATATCAAAACTTGGACACCAATCTATATTTTGTTTTACTGCCAATGCGGCAATTTGTTCATTCCAATTTCCTAAGTAGGTTTCTTTTTCAATCCTATGGTGACGGAAATTAATACAAGGCATCACAAATTTCTTTGCAGAGGATGTTTCTTTTTTCTTTCCGGCTAGATCAAGACTGATTTCAAAAGTTGGTCTTGATCCATGCCATAGAAAAATGTCGTCTGAAACAAAGCAACAGTGGCTTTTAGGGTTGGGACAAGACTGTGATTTTTGATAGCAGTCTAAAACCCCTAACAAATCATAAATACTGCCACTATGGATTCGGCCATTGATGTAAATCTGTTTGCCATTCCAATTTTCAATATAATTCAAAAATACCCCGGCCATCCCAGCCTGTTCTGCTGTTTTATCGAAAGCGCAGCAATAGATGGTTTCTTTTTCAATCTCAAGATTCTCAAATATTTTGGCACTTCTTGCCCAAAGTAATGCTGCTTGAAAATTTTTACTGCTGGATTTGACGAATGTTACAACCAGTAGATATTGCTTTGACAAGGCAAATGGATTGATATGTTCTTTTTGGCACAATTCGAATTGATCCATTTTATCCATTACTCACTTTACCAAGCGCAGTTTGGGCTTTTTTCTCTGCACCTTTTGCCACACTGAGAATGACAAATTTACCGTTATCGCTGGCTTGGCGGTAATACCCTAATAACTCTGACTCTTCCTTACTAATTTCAGAATTTTCAGACGGCCTAATTTCCTGTTCTGCAGCAAACAGTCTGCTCACATCTATTCCCATATTCAAAAAAGAGAGCAATACGTCTCCACTAGGCATAAATACGCCACGTTCGTATTTACCCCATGTTTCACGCTCAATACCTGCTTTTTCAGCAGCTTGCGCTTGGGTTAACCCTAAAAACTTTCTTTTTTCTTTCAAACGATTACCAAAAAGAGATTTAGAAATCACAAAATAATCCTTGCAAAAGAGATTTTAAAATCTCATAATTCACGCATCAGTAATGCACTAATCAATTACTAGTGCATAAACAGTTCACTATTTTATCACAATGGGAAAGGGCTATCTATGGCTATAACTATTGAAAAATTAAAAGAAAATTTTGCCAAAAACGGCCAGACGCTGGCGCAGTGGGCAAGAGAGAACGGCTTTAAGCCGCGCGATGTGTATCTGGTGGTCGGCGGACAGCGCAAAGGCAATTACGGCAAGGGGCACGAAATTGCCAAGAAACTGGGACTGAAATAAGGAGGATGCGGATGGCAGAAAGTAAAAGGGTACAACGGCTATTGAGGGTTTTTATCGCGCTTGACGAGCATCCGATTATCGGTCTGAGCAATAAGGATTTATCGGTCGGACTGGGGCTGACGCCATCACAAGTCAGCAGGGATATTGATGATTTGGTTGCATCGGGATTGGTCATCAAACTTGAAAACGGCAACTACGCCTACGGCATCAAAACCCTGCAAATCGCGGAGCGGTTCAGGCAGCAGCATGAACGGCTGCAAAGCAAGATTGCCGAAATCGGCAAGCGGGTGAATGCAGATTAACGAATTTTGAAATTTCCTGACGTAAGGAAATTTGGAGAGTGAAAAATGAGCAATGAAGTTGAAGTGATGGATGCGGTTTCAGTGCAAAACTACCAAGCCGCGCACAGCGTGATGGTGATGGAGCAATGGGGTAACGGCGAGGTTTACAACGAAGCCACTTGGATCGAACGCGGCCGCTTGGCGGTACGGCAGACGATGGAAGGCATGTTTGAATTGGGGCGCGCACTTATTGTACTGAAAGAGCATACAGAACACGGGCGATTTATGGAAATCGTAAAAGGTCAATTTGGTATCGGTCATAACGAAACCGCCCGATTGATGTCTGCCACCCAACGTTTCGCTACGCTGCAAATGCAGAAAGCCGCGCCGAAGCTGATGGATTTGGGCAAGTCAAAGCTGCTGGAACTCTTGGTCGAAGAAGACGTTACGTTGGTGGGACTTGCCGAAGGCGAAGAAGTCAACGGCATGACCTTTGACGATGTGGATCGGATGACGGTGCGCGAGCTGCGCGTCGCCTTGCGCGAAAGCCGTGAAAACCTCGCCGCCAAAGACGAAGTGATGAAAACCAAAACAGCCAAAATTGATGAGCTGGCCGAGAAGCTGGCTAAGAAGCAAACCGTTGTAAGAGAGCCGAAGGCGGAAGACGTGGGCAGCGAGTTGGCGATGCAGTTAACAAGCCTTGAGGTCGGTATCCGCAGTCAAGTGAGCCGTCTGAAAGATTTGTTCGACCAACTTAATGCGCACAGTGAGGCACACGGGATCAGCCATCAGGCAAAGATGGTCGGCACGCTCAATCAAATTATTTTGGACTGCGAGCAACTGCGCGAAAGCTATGCCCTGCCGACTGAAGCACCGACAGACAATGTGCCGGAATGGTTGGGCGGTGAAACGGGAGAAGGCGATGAATCCGGCAATGATTGAGCGTCTTAAGGCAGTCGAGAATCAGGCGGAAGCAATGGGACGTGGCGCACGCTCTGCATATCTTAAGCAGCAGGCACAGGAATTGGGCATCAGCCTTGCCACGCTATACCGCAAGCTGGAGGCGGTTAGCGTCAAGCCGACGCGCAAACGGCGCAGCGATGCGGGCAAGACGGAGCTTAAACCGGAAGAAGCCAAATTGATTTCGGCGGTTTTGGTGGAGGCGATGAGGCGCAACGGCAAGCGGTTGATGTCGGTGCGGCAGGCGGTGGAAATGCTGCGCGCCAACGGGAAAATCGAGGCGGCGCGGATTGATGGGGAAACCGGGGAAGTCATCCCCCTTTCTGAAAACACCATTACCCGGGCTTTACGGGAATACAAGCTGCATCCCGACCAGCTTTTGCAGCCCGAACCCGTCAGCCGCATGAAATCGGAACACCCGAACCATTGTTGGCAAATCGACCCGAGTTTGTGCGTTTTGTATTACCTGCCACGTCAGGGCAAGGATACGGGGCTGCGGGTGATGAAGGAAGAGGAGTTTTATAAAAACAAGCCGAAAAACGTCGTCAAAATCGAAAACGACCGCGTCTGGCGGTACACGGGGACAGACCATGCCTCCGGCACGATTTCGGTGCGTTATTACTTCGGCGGCGAAACCAGCGCGAACCTCTGTGATTTTTTCATCTACATGATGCAGGCGAAAAAAGATATTGGAAAAGACCCGTTTCGCGGCGTACCGCGTATGGTCATGCTTGACCCGGGCAGCGCGAATACTTCGGCGGCGTTTAAAAATTTGTGCAAGTCCTTGGATGTGCATGTGCAAATCAACAAGCCGGGCAATCCGCGTGCCAAAGGGCAAGTGGAAAAAGCCAACGATATTGTGGAAACGGCATTTGAGAGCGGATTGCGCTTTACCGAGGTACACGACATCAACCAGCTCAATGCTTTATCGGAACGCTGGATGCGTTACTACAACGGTACGCAAAAACACAGCCGCCACGGCATGACCCGCTATCAGGCGTGGAACAAAATCAAACCCGAGCAGCTCATCCTGCCGCCGCCTGCTGAATATTGCCGAGAGCTTGCCGTCAGCGCACCGAAAGAGGCGAAAGTCTCGGCGGATTTGGAAATCCGCTTCGGCGGACGGGTATATAGCGTGAAAGGCATCAAGGGGATTTTGGTCGGTCAGAAGGTTTTGGTCGGCAAGAACCCTTGGGAGGCAAACGGGGCGCGGGTCGCCACTTATGACGCGGAGGGCAACGAGGTTTGGGTATCCGTACCCGAAGTAGTTTTTGACGAGATGGGCTTCAGGGCCGATGCGGCAGTCATCGGGGCGGAATACAAAGCCCCGGCCGATACGGACGCGCAGCAGCACCGCAAAGAGCTGGACAAGCTGGCGATGGGTGCGGAAACGCTGGAGGCGGCAGCCGCCAAACGCAAAGGCAAGGCAGTCCCATTCGGCGGCGAAATCGATCCGTACAAACATCAGGAAGATACGCTTGCCGCGCGAAATACGCTCTTTATGCCCAAACAAGGACAGCAGATGGCGTACAACCGGATGGAGGTCTCGGAGCAGGTATTGAGCAAGGTCGAAATCGCCAAACGCTTAAAACCCCGCGTCGAGGCAGACGGCGGCGACTGGAAACAGGCAGTGTCGGTCATCCTCAAACACTACCCGGAAGGTGTGACCGAGGGCAGGCTGGAAGAGGCGTTTGAACGTATCCGGACAAGATGCCGTCTGAAACTTTTGAAAACCGGTTAGGTTTCAACCGAAAAGGAAAACACGATGAAACAGAGTTTTCAGAAAATCGGCAAATCCTATGCAGCGGCAGCAGCCGAAATCGGATGCAGTAAGCCGATGCTGGTGGCGGTGGTCAATCACGGGCAATGGCCGAAAAAAAACGCAGCCGAGCTGCGAAGGAAATTGAAACAATTTTTTGAAACAAATGGTGCGGAAATCCCGGCGTGCCTGAGAAACGAACCGGAAGCCGCACCTGCCCAAGCAACTTACGAAGACAAGGACAACGAAATGTTACTACGAAAAGCAACTTTAAACCAAGCGGCAAAACAACATTTTAGCTTATTCCGCGACCCGTTTAACGACGAAATCCAGTCTGCGGAGGATGTGTATATGACGCCGGATGTGCGCTATGTGCGTGAGGCAATGTTTCAGACGGCCTGCCACGGCGGTTTTGTGGCGGTGGTCGGCGAAAGCGGTGCGGGTAAATCAACACTGCGAGAAGACCTGCAAGACCGTATTAACCGCGAAGGCCGACAAATCATCCTGATCGAGCCTTATGTCTTAGCGATGGAGGACAACGACCAAAAAGGCAAAACGCTTAAGGCGGTACATATTGCCGAGGCCATTTTGGAGGCAGTGTCGGCGGGAACCAGCCCTAAACGCAGCCCGGAAGCACGTTTTCGCCAAATCCACCGCGCTTTGTCGGAAAGTGCAAAAGCAGGCAACAAACACCTGCTCTTGATTGAAGAGGCGCACGGCCTGCCGTTGCCGACCCTGAAACACCTGAAACGCTTTTTCGAGCTGAAAAACGGGTTTGAACGCCTGCTCGGGATTGTCTTAATCGGTCAAACGGAGTTGGCGCAAAAACTCAGCGAAAACAATCCTGCGGTGCGCGAGGTGGTGCAACGCTGCGAGGTGGTGACGCTCTTGCCGCTGACCGACGGCAAGCTCGAAGGCTATCTCAAGCACAAATTTGCCCGCGTCAATGCGGATATGGCGAAGATTTTAGATCAGAGCGCGATTGATGCGGTTGCCGAGCGTCTGACAGTCAAAAGCCGCACGAGCAAGGGATTGGAAACCAACAGCCTGCTCTATCCACTGGCAGTCAACAACTTGGTGGCGGCAGCGATGAATCAGGCGGCGGAGCTTGGTTTTGAGATGGTCGACGGCGATGTAGTACGGGGAGTGTGAGATGAAAAGAAACGAAATCGCACCGGCTGTCATCATCGTATTGCTCTCCATCGTCATTATGGTACAGGCGGTGATGGCGGAACCCTGCCGGCAGCATCCGCCCGTGCAGATAAACGAATACGATAAGGGACAGTACCGATGAAAACCGTTTGTCCGATTTGGGTTTGAAAAATACAAGCCCTTGATACGGCTATATATTTTTTACCCTTTAATTTTAATAACTTTTTGATTTATAAGGAAATACGAAATGCAAGTTTTAAAAAGGCACGCGCTGCCAGCGTGGTGCGGCGCGGCGTTTTGGCGGTGGGTTCCGGTGGGGCTGCTGACGGGCATCTGGTGGGTAGTGGCGGTGTTGGCACTGCATACCTGCGCGCCCGAGCCTGCGCTCAAAGCGGCGGAGCCGTCCAAGATGGAAGCCATGCAGAAGGAAGCAGATGCGGAGTCGGCACGGCTTGAAGGTATATATGAACGAATGAGCGATGAAGAACGGATGCGGGGGGTGGTGTATGAACCGTAAACACCCCCCGAAACGGATACGCAAACTAGCACTGAAACGCGCCATCGCCGAAATCCGCGCCAAATACGGCGCAAAAGCCATCACGAAAGGAGACGGAAAGTGAACCAAAAAACTCTCACTAAGCTGAAAAAATGCAGGGTCTGCGGACAGAGCAAATCAGAAATAGCATTTGCCTGGCGTTTTGATGCGACAAAATGTGTACGCGTGCGTTCTGAGGTGTGCGCCAAATGTTGGCAAAGTCAGGGCGGCAGGCACACCTTGTCCCAATTTAAAAAGATGGACGAACCGTTTGCCGGATACGAATCACAAACCAAACGCCGCAGCGAGTATCCCAAAGCACCTGAAATTTTAGATAACAAATACTGGACAGCGACGGATACGCGTCAAACAGATGCGGCATGGGCGCAACAGTTTTGGACGGAGCGAAGTCAATGAAAGTACGCTGCCCTACCTGCGGCGCGGTGATGAGCTTGGATGTATTAATCGCCCATGACGATGCCCGTGAAGCACTGATTGCCCTGACAGGCATTTCAGACGACCTTTTTAAGGCGGTATTGCGGTATCTGACGCTGTTTCGCCCCGCTGAAAAGGATTTAAGTTTTAACCGAGTTTCAAAGCTTGTCGGTGAGATTGCGCCGATGATACGGGAGGGCGAAATCGTGCGTAACCGAAAAACGTACCCGGCCCCGCGCGAGGCTTGGATTTGGGCGGCAACGCGATGCCTTGAGGCACGGGACGCGGGAAAACTGACACCGCCGCTGACCAGCCACGGTTATTTGTTGGAAAACATCACGTTTTGGTCGCCTGAAAAGACGGCGGTTTTGTTCTCTCCCCAACCCTCTCACACGAGAGAGGTGGCAAGCACCAAATTGAGGAGCGGGGTGGGCGGCTTGATGGAGTGGGCAAATGGAGGAAAACAATAGCTGGCTGAAAAAAGCAATCGCACAGGGTTTCATGATGCTCGCCGCCCTAAATCTCAAAGGCCGCCCCGCTTCGGCGGATTTGACGGCCGTTGCCGAACTTTGGTTGGGCATACTAAGCGGACGATCGTGGCAACCGGAACAGGATGAAATCAGGATACAGGCAGCCTTTAGGGATATCGCGGCATCCTCGTCAGAGTGGCCAAATCCTGCCGACCTTATCAAACACCTGCCTCCTCCCGAAATCAGGATGGTGCCGAGGCTGGAAAAGAAGCATCGTCCGACCGAATACGGCAAGGCGCAGGCCGCCAAACTCAAACAAACACTCAGCCTGCTGGAAAGCTCCCCTTGCATGAACAGGGATTGGATACACGGGCCACGCCACCGGTCGGTGGATGAGTGTAAAAGGATTAATGCCGAGAGGCAGAAGGGAAATAAATAGCCAAATGAGTACGTTTTTTGACAATCAGGAATCCGACTTAATAAACGAATTTCTGACGGAATACTGGGAAGAGTTTGAATACAAACAGGATGCCAAAGGCAATCTCGTGCCGCTGGCCAATATCCGCGAAATTGACCTGCTGCGCGACGAGCTGGTGCAGGAAATCGCTGCCAAAGCCCGCGCAGTACAAGATAACTTAATCGCCTTCAAACGTGAGGCTATGGATGATATTGCGGCGTTTGTACAGTTAAGTGCCGACCGATACGACGTGAATGTCGGCGGTAAGAAAGGCAATATCAGCCTTCACAGCTTCGACGGCGCGTACCGCGTTAACCTTGCCATGCAGGACACGCTGGTATTTGACGAGGGATTGATTGCCGCCAAAGCCCTGATTGACGAGTGCATCAACGAATGGACGGAAGGCAGCCGAACGGAATTGAAAACTCTGATTAACGCGGCCTTCCAGGTGGACAAAGAAGGCAATATCAGCACCGCCCGCGTCCTCGGCCTGCGACGCCTGCAAATCACGGATGAAAAATGGCAACGGGCGATGGATGCGCTCTCCGACAGTTTGCAGGTGCATATCAGTAAACCGTTTGTGCGGGTGTACCGGCGCGGCGAGGATGGGGAGTATCAGTTGATGAATTTGGATGTGGCGAAGGTGTGAACATGGCGACGGTAAACATCCTCATCAGCGATCAGCCGGGCGGCCTGTTTGTCAAGCTGACTTCAGACGAACCGATGCCGCAGGATGAAGAAGACGGTGGCAGCATCGCCCAAAATGCAGGTCTTATCTGCCTAGCTGTCCTCAAGAGTGAAATTCGACAGGTAACCGGCAAAGAGCCGGAGTTAGCCAATATCCAATAAACCGCGCGGCACGGTCTGCCGCATTTAAATCTAAATAGGAGTCAAAAAGTGAATAAATCCGAATTAGTACAAGCTGTTGTTGCTGAAACAAACTTGAGCCAGGCTCAAACGGCAAAAGTGGTGGATGCCGTCATCGGTGCAATCAAACAGGAACTGGCTAAAGGCGGTGAGGTCGCATTGGTCGGATTCGGCACGTTTTACGTCGCCCAATCCGCCGAGCGCAAAGGCCGTAACCCGAAGACCGGCGAGCCGTTGACGATTGCCGCCACCAAAACGCCTAAATTCCGTGCCGGAAAACCTTTGAAAGAAGCGGTAAACAGATAAGCAAACCATTCTTTAAAACAGGCCGTCTGAAATGTTTCAGGCGGCCTTTTTCTATCCGCTCCGTATGTTTGCCAAGTGGTTCAATTCAGGCTAGAATAATATTATTCATTGATTTTAATGAAAAAAGTGAAACAACGTTTCACTTTTTTGAGGTTCTTAGGGGCTAGAAATGGAAACCCGTACTCAGAAAAAACAGCGGTTGATACGGCTCATCCATGTAGCCAAAACCCAGTTGATGATGGACGACGGCGAATACCGCGCGCTGCTCGCTAATCTGTCATGCGGCAAGACGAGCAGTACCAAGTTATCGGTCGAGGAGCTGGAGCTTGCCGTGAGGGCGATGAAGATGCGGGGTTTTGTGGTTACCACAAAAGCGCAGGCGGCATCAGGCAAACCTGATTTGCCGGTGCATATGCCCAACCGCATGATAGAGGCGCAGGTCAAAAAGATACGCGCGCTTTGGTTGGAGCTGCACCGTTTGGGCGCGGTGCGAAGCCCGTCTGAATTGAGCCTGGCTCGATTTGTCAAACGCATGACGGGCATAGATTATCATGGATGGTTGGGGACTGATGACGCAATACGGGTCATCGAACATCTGAAGAAGTGGAAAGTGAGGGTGGAAAATGGCGGACAACAGAGTGCCTGAGCTGGTGGCGGACTTGGAAGACCAGGCGGTCGCCTGCTTGATGTCGGTATTGCCGATGGAGCGGCAGCAGGCGGTCGAGGTATCTAAAAAGCTGTCTCATCATCTGACCAGCAACTGGGGCGGGCAGTTGATTTATTTCCCAAAAAACCTTTTGGGCAGGGTATTGGAGCGGGATATGCAAATTTACAAGGAGTTTGACGGTAAGAATCATGCAGGCCTCGCCCGAAAATACGGTCTGACCGTACAGCACGTTTACCGCATCGTCAAGGAGGTTGGAATGGCAGAGCGGGCGAAAAAACAGGCAGATTTGTTTTCGTAAGTACACCGCATAATTAAAACATCGGTCAGGTTTAGCCCTGACCGATTTTATATTGCGTTTCTCTTTGCGGTCGGGGGTTTGCCCACCCTGAAACCGAAACGCGCTAAAAACGCAAATTTGGCGCATTTGTTTTTATTAGCCCCGATTAAAAGATTGTGGATGGATAAAGATTCATGATGATCCTGCTGCCGATATGGCAGTATGACCTCGAAAGGAATTTATATGTCTTTATCAACAGAAGAAAAACAACTGTATGCCGGTTTTATCCATAATGTGTACAATGGTGCCGTCCATGCCGATGCGGACGATATTACGCCTGAAGTTGCCGACATCTGCGACAAGCTTGCAACCGCCATTGCCCAATGTTCAAAAGGAATGGTTTGGCCTGAGGCTATGTTTCGTGCATTTTACGGGCAACCGTTCTCGTCTTTGAGGACCGTATTGAAAAAGTTTGCAAGGTCTTTAATCGAAAAATGGATTGAAACGATAGTAAAAGACAGGCGCTATCGTGTTTGTATAGCTGCCGCCGCATTGAATTGGCGGTCGGCTTTAGAGATGGAGCTTATGGGAATCTGATAGCTTATGCTGGAAAAAATCATCGACTTTCTGTTCTTTCTCGACCAACGCCTTCCCTTTGCCAAAAACAGATGGGCGGCATTATTGGGATCGTTGCCGTTTACGCTCCTGCTGCTGATTACCGACGGTAAAACCATCCGTATGCTGTTGTCGGAAACATCTTGGGGTATATGGGCCGTATGCTTTGTATTGGCAATGATGTGGTTTGACTGTAGAACAGACCGCCGCTTGAGGTTTTTACCGTATATCTGTATCGCTAAAATTGCTGTTTCATTCTTGTAAACGACAAACCGCCCGCCTCAGGGCGGTTTTTTACTGCCTCCGGCAAACATCTGCCGAAATAAGTTTTAAACCCGATTAAAAGCCGTTTCAGACGGCATTTGCCACAATAACCTCATCCATCTGATGAGGTTTTTTTATGTCCTATGAAATTTTCCGCGCAGGGACGCGCACCGATGCAAACGGCAATACGGTAACGATTACGCACGCCGACCTTGCCGCCGCCGCGCAAGCCTACGATCCGAAGGTGCATGAGGCTCCTATTGTGGTCGGACACCCGAAGGCGGACGCGCCGGCTTACGGCTGGGTCAGTGGACTGAAAGCTGAGAACGGCGTACTGACGGCGGACTTTGACCAAGTCGATGAAGGCTTTGCGGATTTGGTTAAAGCCGGACGATATAAAAAAGTGTCGGCGAGTTTTTACCCGCCAACCAGTCCGAACAATCCCAAACCGGGCATTTGGACGCTGCGCCATGTCGGCTTTTTGGGCGCGCAACCGCCTGCCGTTAAGGGCTTGTCCGCCATCAGTTTTGCCGAAGGCGAAGTTTATGTCGAGTTTACCGAAGAACCGCAGGAAATCGGCCTTTTGCGCCGGTTACTGAACATGGCGGGTTTGAAACCTGCCGAATTTACCGAATCACCCCCACCCCCGGAAAACCATGAAAACAAGGAGACCCCTATGTCGCTAGAACAAGAACTTGCAGCAGAAAAGGCCGCCCGCGAAGCTGCCGAGAAGAAGGCCGCCGAATCGCAGGCGGAATTGAAAAAGCTGCAAGACGAGCAGCATGCCGCCCTGCGCGATGGTGCGCATGAGCAGAATGTCGAATATGCCGAAGGCTTGGTTAAAGAAGGTCGTCTGAAACCTGCTGACAAGGATTTGGTCGTCAAGGTTTTGGATTTTGCCGAACACCCTGATGACGTAACCGCCGACTTCGGCGAAGGCAGTAAGAAGCAGCCTTTGTCTGCCGCGCTGCGTGCGTTTTTTACCGCTGTCCTGCCTAAGCAGATTCAGGGCGGCGAGATGGCTAAAGGTGAAACGCCGTCGGGATTGGCGGCAGACTTTGCCGAGGCGTCGGACCCGGAAGCCTTGAGCCATCACCAACGTGCATTGGCATTGGCGGCGCAGGAAGGTATCCCTTACGAAGAGGCTGCCCGCCGTACTATTGCTTAATCATCAACCCGTCAAATGCGACGACGTTGTCGCATTTGTCCTAAAAAAGGATAAAACATGAGTGCATCTCATTTGCGCGGTCTGCGCGGCCAGCTTGATCCGGTTTTAACCAATCTCGCACTGGGCTACAAGCAGGCGGATTTTATTGCCGAGAAAATCTTCCCGGTGGTGTTTACTGAAAAAGAAGGCGTGCGTGTGCCGGTGTTCGGTAAGGGTTCATTTGTCGAGTATCAGACCGAACGTGCGGTCGGTGCGGCATCGAATGTGATTACACTGGACTCCCCAAACTTTATGCCGGTTGTGTTGGAAGAACATGATTTGGCCGCCGGTGTGGATTACCGCGAACAAGCGGAATCGATGTACGACGAGCGCGCCAAGGCAACACGCCGCGCGGTCAAGGGCGTGCAGCTGCGTCAAGAAATCGAAACTGCCGCCCTCCTGCAAAACAAATCGGCTTATCAGTCAGGTTTCAGCAAAGATTTGGCCTCCACCCAAAAATGGAGCGATAAAAACTCTGATCCGTTGGCAGACATCGAGACCGCCCGCGAAACGGTTCGCGCAGGCTGCGGTGTACGCCCGTCGGTACTAGTGGTAGGCGCGAGCGTGCTGTCGGCACTGAAACGCCACGAGAAGCTCATCGGTGCACTGGGTGCAAATGAACGCAAGTCCCTGCTCACGGTCGAGCAGCTGAAAAATCTGCTGGAGCTGGACGACATCATCGTCGGCGAGGCGGTATCTACACCTGCCGCCAATAAGGCCACCCAAGATATTTGGGGCAAATTCGCCAGCCTGATTGTGCGTCCGAATACGGCTTCCGGTGGCAATGACGAGGGTGAGCCAAGCTTCGGTTATACCTTCCGCCGCCGCGGTATGCCGGTAGTCGACCGCTACGAAGAGGTCGGCGGCAAGGTGGAATACGCGCGATATACCGACATCCGCAAAGCGGCGGTGGTCGGCGGTACATGCGGTTTCTTGTTTGAGAACGCGGTTGCTTGATAAGTAAAAGGTCGTCTGAAAGGCTTCAGACGACCTGTGGAGAGAAATATGACTTTATTCGTGAAGTATGAAGATTTAGATGAGCGTATTGCCGAGGTGCGATACCACCGTGTCGAAGGAACGACTGCGACGGTGTGTACGGTCATTCTGCATTCCGGCTTTGTGGTCATCGGACAGTCTGCCTGCATTAATCCTGAAGTATTTGATGAAGAGGCAGGCCGTGAGTTTTCCTATCAGGAAGCCCTAAAAAAATTGTGGGAACTGGAAGCCTACCGCGTCAAAGAAAATGCGCATGACGCGCAGCAAAAGGAGTCTTAAATGGCACAAGCGAAGCAAGTGGTTTTGGTAACCACGGTCAAAACATCAGGCAAGGTGGTCAAAAACCGCTTTGTGGATTTTGTCGGCAAACAGGCAGCCGCCGGTGTGAAAGTGCTGGGTACTGCTACTTTGGATGCAGATGCGGGCGAAATGTTGGCCGTTGATGTATTGGGTATAGCCTTAGTTGAGGCAGGCGGCACGATTGCCGTCGGCGATGAAGTAGCAGCCGATGCGCAAGGCGCGGCAGTCAAGGCGGCAGGTAATGCCAAAGTTGCCGGTACGGCGCGCTCTGCGGCGACAGCGGCGGGCGAAGTCATCCAAGTATTTTTGAAAGGCTGATCATGGCTAAAGTTTATATCGCAAACACTCCGTTGATTTTGGAAAACGAACAAGGCGACCAATTTCGTGTCGAGGTCGGCGAAGTGGTCGAATTGACGGCGGAGCAGTACGAATCGGTCGCGGCACACGTTACCCCGACACTGACAACCGGCGAAGAGCTGGATGCGCAACAAAATGACACCCCGCCGTCCGAAGATACGCCGTCAGATGATGCAGGCACTGCGGGCGAAGTTGAAAAGCCGAAACGCGGTAAAAAACCGGCAGCAGCCGAAGAGGCGGAGTAAGCCATGTATATCGGCGCGGATGATTTGACGGCTGCGATGGGCAAAATGGAGTTGGTGCAACTGACCAACGACAATGCGCGCGGGACGGAACCCAACGCTCAGGTCATTGATGCGGCAGTGCGTTATGCCTGCGATTTGGTGGACGGATACCTGCGCGGCAGATATGTGCTGCCTTTGGTGGAAACGCCGACGGTGTTGCAGCCTTTATGCATTAACATTGCCCGCCATTTTTTGCACAGCCGCCGCATCAACCGAGCCGACTTTCCGAAACCGCTGGAAACTGCCTACAACGCAACCATTAAGACGCTGGAAGCCATCCGCGACGGCAAGATTCACATCGGCATCGCCGCATTGGACAAGCCGTCGCAACCCGAGCCGGGCGCGTATCACGTCCGAGCGCGCGACAAAATGGATTTAGGAGGCTACTGATGAGCGCGACACGTCCGATTATTGATGCGGTAGTAGAACATTTGCAGGCCGCTATCCCGTGGGTCAGCGTTGAGGCTTTCCCCGAGCGTCCGTCCGAATACCAATTTATCCATCCGGTCGGAGCAATCTTGGTCGGATACGGCGGCAGCAAATTTGGCGAAATCGAGCAGCTCGGTCGTATTGCACAGCAGCGCGATGTCAGGTTGGTGTTGACCGTTTTCGGCAGCAGCCTTAATGCGGATGACGGCACGCTGGCGATTTTAGATGAGACACGTCTTGCTATGGTTGGTTTTGCGCCGCCGAACTGCCAGCCCTGCCACCTTATCAGCGAGGAGTTTTTGGCCGAGGATGCTGGCGCATGGCAGTATCAGCTTGTCTTGCAGACTGAGACTCAGCAGGTTGAAGTTTGCCGTGAAGAAAAACGCCCCGGCTTCGTCGCTGCCCGCTATCGCCGAACCGACCAAGACCTCAATTCCAATTTAAAACCTAAAAAATAGGAGTATCCATCATGGCAGCAGCCTACCATCACGGCACGGAGACCATCCGCATCGACGGCGGCTCCAATCCTGTCTATACCGTTGACGGCGCAATTACCGCCATCGTCGGCACTGCGCCAGTCGGTGCGGTCAATGAGCTGACGGTATGTCAAATTAAAAAAGATTTTGCCCGATTCGGCGGCGAGCTGACCGGCAAGGGCTTTACTCTGCCGGATGCCGCACACATCTGGACGCGCTACGGCAGCGGTGTCGCTTATGTTGTCAATGTTTGCGACCCTGCCAAACATAAGACAACCGTCAGCAACGAAGTATTGGCGGTTGATCCTGACACCTTGACAGCCAGAACCGCCAAGCCTGCCCTGCAAAGCGGCTACACAGTTTCAGACGGCAACAGCCCCCTGACCGAAAACACGCACTACACCATCAACACACTGACGGGCGAAATTGTGTTCAAAACCAAACCGTCCGCCGCGGAAATCAGCTACACCTATACCGACCCGACGAAAGTGACCGAAGCCGACATTATCGGCGCATATGTGGCGGCAACGGGAAAACGCACCGGTTTGGAACTCTTGACCGAAGGTTTCAACCGACAAGGCGCGGACGCGAAAATTATCATCGCCCCCGAGTATGACGGCAACGCCGGAGTCCGCGCAGCAATGGAAATCATTGCGGGCAAATTGAAAGCCATCGCCTATGCCGCCGCGCCGAAAGGCACAGGCTTGGGCAAGGCTTTGGAAGGACGCGGTCCGTTGGGCAGCATCAATTTCCAAACTTCGTCCGACCGCTGTCAGCTCTTTTACCCCTACGTCGTCGGTTTGTCGGGCTTGGAAAGCCTTGCCACCCACGCCGCCGGCCTGCGTATGAAAACCGATGTGGAACAGGGCTACTGGTACAGCATCTCCAACCGCGAACTCTTGGGCGTGACCGGCGTGGAAATCGGACTGACCGCCCGTGCGGACGACCCGCAGTCCGAAACCAACCGTCTGAATGAAAAAGGCATTACGACTGTATTCAACAGCTATGGTACGGGCTATCGTATGTGGGGCAACCGCCTTGCCTGCTTCCCAACGGTTTCGCATATTAAAAACTTTGAAGTGGCACAACGCACCGGCGACATCATCGACGAATCCATCCGTCGCGCAGAGCTGCAATATGTCGACCGTCCGATTGACGATGCCTTAATCGACAGTTTGATTGAGACGGTACGCACCTATTTGGGTACGCTGCCTTCCATCGTAGGTTTCTCGGTCGGTTTGGACTATGACTACGACCTGCCGGATGCGTTCAGTAAAGGCCAAGTGCCGATTGTGTACGACTACACGCCCAAGCTGCCTGCCGAGCGTCTGACCAATACCAGCGTGATGACCCGCAAATACCTGGCCAATCTGGTTTCTGCGTCCTAATGCCGTCTGAAAAAAGAAAGGAAACAAGATGAGCGCAATCAATGCAATCTACAATGCCAACGTCTATATCGACGGCAACAGCCTGTTGGGTAACGCATCCGAGTTCAAACTGCCCGAGTTTGAGTTTGGGCAGGACGACCATACCGGTTTGGGTATGGTCGGTACCATCAAACTGCCTAATGGCGTAGAAGCCCTGGAAGGCGAAGTTACTTGGAACAGCTTTTATCCCGAGGTGGCCAAGAAGGCATCCAACCCCTTTAAAGCTGTGCAACTGATGGTGCGCGGCAACCTGCAGACCTTCAATGCGTCAGGTTTGGCGGAAGAAGTCCCCATCGTAACCACGGTAACGGCAGTGTTTTCCAAAAACGCCCTGGGCGGCTACAAGCCGAAGGAAAAGGCGGAATTTAGCTCAACCTACCAGGCAACAGAAGTCCGCCAAGTCGTCGTCGGGCGCGAAGTGCTGTACTACAACGCGTTCAAAAATATCTACCGCGTGGACGGTCAGGACGTTTTGAACCAAATGCGTAAAAACATTGGTGCTTAATCTTTAAATCGGATTAAAAGCCGTTTCAGACGACCTTTGACACAATCACCGTATCTTTACCGATACGGTGATTTTTTTATTTTTGGAGATGGAAAATGAATGAAGCCAAGAAATTGCAAGAAGATTTGGGTGTAAATACCGTTGTGAAACTGAAATATCCGGTACGGCTGGCGACGGGTCAGATGTTGGAACAGGTAACGCTCCGTCGTTTGCGCGTGGGCGATTTGCGCGCCGTGTCGCACCTGACGAATGAGGCGGAGCAAGAACTGGCCCTGTTTGCCCGTATGGCAGGCATGATTCCCGAAGACTTGGATTGTTTGGATTTGGCGGATTGGAAACAGTTGCAGGAAACGTTTCGCCGCTTCACGGAATCCGAGCCGGACGGCAAATAGTCCGCCGCTTTCGAGGGCGGAAACGCAGCGGCAGCTGCTGTCTGCCGCCGCCGATTTGGCTTGGTGGTTCGGTTGGAGCGTGGATGAGGTTTACGCGCTGTCGCTGGACGAATTTGAAGACTGGCAGAAAGAAGCAACCCGCCAAATGAAGGCGGGTTATCGGAGGGGGATGTGAAAAAGCCGGACAATCCAGTATCCGGCTTTTCTTCAGATTATGCGGCGGTTTTGGATTTCTCTGTCCAACACAACAATCCGGAGAGGATGCCGCCCAGTAAGGCGGCTGCCAATGCGGTCAATGGAGAGGCCATTAATGTCGCAAAAGCGGCAATCAAGCCGCCGAATATTGTTGAGATAACGGGTTGATCGGCAGTAAACAGCGAAAAAAACACAATCCCGAAGACGGTTGAAGACAACAGCCAAAAAAATATCTGCCCCGATATTTCAAAGTTGTCGGAAAAGTCCAACAGCTGCTCATATTTCCTTGTATTCATGGCCGGTCAACCCGTGTCTGTCAAATTTGTTTTTAATCATAGGTGTGGGGTTATCGAATGTCAAGCGAATTGGCGATAGGTATTGTTTTAGGTGCGTCCGTCAAAGCAGGGTTTTCTTCTGTTTTCGGGCGGACAAAAAACACAATCAAAGAGTTGGGCAGTGAAATCCAGCGTGTCAAAAGCCAACAGGACAAACTGGGTTTGTCCATTTCAAAGGGGCTGGCATCGGGTAAACGCGGGTTGGGCGATATGCGCCGCCATTACGATATGATGGGACAGTCCATCCAAAAAGCTGCCTATGCTCAAAAAAAGCTGAATGACGCCATTAAAAAACAGGAACACGCCAAAGAATTCCGTGCGGGATTGCGTTCGGAAATGATAGATACGGCAGCTCATGGAGCGGTAGTTGCCGGTCCGGTTATTGCTTCAGTCAAAAAATACATGGAGCAGGAAAGTGCGTCGGCAGATTTGAAAATCGCCATGATGCGTAAAGACGGCAGTTTCGGCAGGTTTGACGAAATCGACCGTCTGACGACGAAATGGGGCGCAGATCTGCCGGGCAATAAAAAAGACTTTACCCAAATGGCTTTAGGACTGAAAAGTCAAGGTATTTCAGACGATACCATCATCAACGGCGGCGGCTTGGCAACCGCACAACTGAATACGGTTATCGGTATCCCGATTGCCGACGGCAGTTTTTTTGCCAAAAACATGGAAGCCCACGGCATCAAAGAAGCCGATCTGCTCAAATCCGCCGACCTGACCCAACGTGCCTATTTTGCGGCGGGGCTAAAAAAAGAAGATATGTTCGAGGCGATGAAATACTACTCGGGCAAGGCAAATAACATCGGCTTTACGGGGTTGGAGCATCAGAAAAAAATTTACGGCATCGAAGGTTTGGCGGCGACAAAAGGTATCGAAGGGTCTCAGTTCGGTACGAACTTCAGCACTTTCTTGGGAAACCTTTCCAAGGGTGTTGAGAACCTCGAATATGCAGGGCGTGGGCGGAAAGGCGAATTGCGGAAGATGATGCAGTCTGCGGGCGCGAACTTCGACTTTTTCAATGCCGACGGTTCTATCAAGGATTTACGCCAAATTACAGGTATTTTGGAATCGGAGTTCGGAAAAATTCGTGCCAAATACGGCGACAAGGGGGTCATGGATATTTCCAATGCCATTTTCGGCTCTGAGGGTGGCAGGATTGCGGATATTCTGATTCAGTCAGGCGTTAAAGGCTTTGATGAAATGCTTGCCAAAATGGACGCGCAAGCCTCTTTGCAGGAACGAATCCAAGTCAAAACAGGGACACTTTCCGCCGCACTGGAGGCGTTGGGCGGTACGGCAGAGAATACCGCCGCCGTTTTCGGCGGCGTGTTTGCCGCCGAAATTCAGCAGTTTGCCCAAAAAGCTCAGGCATTTGTAGAAAACACTTTGCAGCCTTGGCTGAAAGAAAACAAAGGGCTGATTAAGTGGGTCGTCGGACTTGCTGCCGGATTCTTTGCAGGAAAACTCGCCATATTGGGGTTGATGTATGCGGCAAGTATGGCATTGATGCCTGTTCGTGCTTTGGCCACGGGGTTCTTTAAGGCTCAAGCTGCCTTCAGACTGTTCCAACTGATGCGGCTTGGGAAAATAGGTAGGGGCGTCATGCTGCTGCGTATGTTCGGTCTGTCTGCGAAAAATGCCGCTTCCTCCGCCCGCTTTTTTTCATCGGTATGGAAAATCGGCAGCAGTATCATCGGTTCGGTCATCCGTAATGTCTTGAAGCTGGGAAGTACCTTTTTACAGTTCGGCTCCAACGTAATCGGTTTTGTTGTCAGGCAGATGCTCATGTTGGGCGGGGCATTCCTGCGGCTGGGAGTGATGCTTCTGACGACCCCTATCGGCATTGCATTGACCCTGCTGGGTGTCGCCGCTTATATGCTTTATAAAAACTGGGATGGTGTAGTCGGTGGTGCAAAAGCATTGTGGCAGGATTTAAGTAATTTCATCGGCGGCGTAGTTAATTCCATAGCCTCTTTTTTCGGTACATGTTGGGAAAGCATCAAGGCATTTTTCAATAGCGGTATAGGTAATATCTCAGCGCAGATTATCAACTGGTCTCCATTAGGGTTGTTTTATCAGTCGTTTGCCTCTGTTATGTCTTGGTTCGGCGTGCAGTTGCCGTCGAGCTTCACGCAGTTTGGCGCAAACATCATCCAAGGGCTGTGGAACGGGTTGCAGTCCAAATTCGAGTCGGTCAAGGCATGGTTTGCCGAAAAGGCGGCATCGCTCAAACAAACATTTGCCGGCGTGATGGGCATTCACTCGCCCAGCCGCGTGTTCCGCCGCTTTGGCGGATGGATGATGGATGGCCTGCAAATCGGTTTGGACGGGAGTGCGGCTCGTCCGATTGCCTCTATAGCCAATACGGCAGGCCGTCTGAAAAGCGGTTTTACCGACCATATGGGCGCGCTGGCGGCACGGTTGTCTGCGGGCGGCGAGGCATTTGCGTCTGCACGCAATACTCAGGCGGCGGGCGGGATGACCATCAATTACAACCCGACCATCAACGCGCCGGGCGGTAATCCTCAGCAGATTGAGGCTGCGCTGCAGATGGGCTTGCGTGAATTCGAAGCAATGTTCCGCCGCATGATGGACGACAAATCACGGAGGGCTTATTGATGTATGCGATGTTGGGTGATGTGCGATTTGAGCTTTTAAACAGCTTCACATCGCTTGAGGCAGAACATTCGGCGAACTTTGCCAAGCATGAGGTCTTAAAAGGCCGTCCGCGCCTGCAGGCCTTGCAAAACGAACTGACGACGTTGCGTTTCTCTCTCAAGTTGCATTGGCGGCTGGGTAATCCCGACACGGCTTATAAGGGTCTGCTGTCGGCTTTGGAGGCGCAGCAGGCAGTGTCTTTGGTTTACGGTAGCGGCCGTTTTGTCGGATGGTTTGTGCTTGAGCGGCTGACGGAGCGCACGTTGATTCAGGACGCGCAAGGTCGGACGGCGGCGCGGGAATTGGATGTGGAGCTGACCCAGTTTGTCGGCGACCCGAATAACCCGCTCCCGACCCCGGCAGTCAAGTCGGGCAGGCAAAATCCGCTCCTGTCCTTATTACCGGAGAGCGTTCGGGCTCAGGCATCGGATGTAGCGAGGGCGGTCGAAAAAGGTATCAAGGTTTACCGCGCTGCGGAATCGGGCATAGCCGATATGCAGAACCTGATACGCGTGGCTAAAGATTTGAAAAACGACCCATCAGGGACATTAAACCTGTTGGGGGACGCACTCAATGTCGGTGGCAGCACTTTAGGAAGGCTCAATACCTTGCCGGAAGTAACGGCGGTTTTCGGCGACCTGAAAGGCGCGGCAGAATTTGCGGCACAGGCCGGACAAGCGGCCAACCGGCTGGGCGGAGCCGTCGGCGCATTGCGGGCAGGTTATGAGGGCGGTTCGGTAGGAAGTTGGTTGGATGCGGTGGAAAACGGCGTAGCCGAAGCATCGGATGCGCTGGCAAACGGCTCTGCCGCCGCCCAGGCTTTGACCGGCTATCTTGCGGCAAGAAAGGATAAATGATGAGTGCGGTCATACGCTACACCACCCAAGACGGCGACCGATGGGATTTGATTGCGCACAAGCATTACGGCAATGCGCTGTTGATTGACGGTCTGATTGCGGCCAATCCGCACTTGCCTTTGGCGGAGGAGTTTACGGGCGGCCTCACGGTATTTGTCCCCGTTTTGGAAACCAAACCGAAAAATAACCAAGAGGAGCTGCCGCCGTGGATGCGTTAAGTGCGTTTTTGAAGCTGAAGAGTTTGGACGGCGGCAATACCCATCCGGTTACCATGCCTGATTTCGTCCTGTCTTACGAAGACAAAGATATAACGGCAGATGTTGCGCCTTATCTGATTTCGTTCAGCTATACCGATTATCTTGAGGGGCAGTCGGATGAATTGCAGGTCGATTTTGAGGATACGGACGGCCGCTGGCTGAGTAATTGGTATCCCGAACAGGGCGATGCTTTGTCTTTGAGCCTGGGTGACCAATTTACCGGGCTGGTTTCTCTCGGCAAATTTGAGATTGCCGAAATCGAATACAACCGGCCGCCGTCGACGGTCAGCCTGAAGGCTTTATCGACGGGCATTACCAAGTCGAACCGCACCCTGCGCGGCAAGGCGTATGAAAACACGACTCTGGCCGCCATTGTCCGTCAGATTGCAGGCCGTCTGAAATTGGAAATCACAGGGACGGTTAAAGATATCCCCATCAAACGCGTTACCCAGTATCAGGAGCGCGATGTCGAGTTTTTGGCGCGGCTGGCGAAGGAATACGGACACAGCTTTAAAATCGTCGGCAAGAAACTGGTGTTTACCGACAACAACGCGCTCAAACAGCGTCCTGCCGTTGCCGTCCTGAAACCTGAGGATATCATCCGTGTCCGCCTGCGTGATTTGATTAAGGGTGTGCCGTCTAAAGTAGATGTCAAAGGCTACGACCCGAAAAACAAGAAAACGGTCTCGGCAAGCCGAAAAAGCAAGCCCAAGCGAGGCAAAGCCAAACACGGCAGCACGGGCGATACATTGCGTATCGTGCCGAATAAGGGTGAGAGTACCGCCCAATTAAATGCCAGGGCAGATGCCAAATTGGCAGATGCGCAGGACGACCAATGCGCGGGGACGGTTACACTGGTCGGCAATGCGCTGTTGGCGGCAGGTCAAATGGTACGGTTGAAAGGATTCGGCAAGTTTTCGGGTAAATATCTGGTCAAGCAGTCGCAGCATGACTTTTCGCGCAGCAGCGGCTATACGACGGAAATCGAAATCAAGATGACGGAATATGTTTCTGAAGAGGAGCAAGGCAGTGCAAACCCATGATTTTACGGCAACGATGCAATTTGGTACGGTATCGGCAGTCGATGCGGCGGCACACAGTTTGCGGGTAAAAATCCCCGTACTCGACGACATGGAAACCGATTGGCTGCCGATGGCGACACCGGCGGCGGGCGGCAACCGTTTTTACAGCCTCCCCGATGTGGGCGAACTGGTGGTCTGCCTGCTGGACGCGCGCGGCGAAAACGGCTGCGTCATCGGCGCGATTTACAATGCCTCCGACAAGCCGCCGGTATCCGACCAAAACAAATGGGTCAAACGGTTTGCCAACGGCACGGTCATCTCGCACGACCGGCGCAGCGGCGAAGTCGTTGTGGAAACGCCGGGCAAGGTCGAAATCAAAGCGGCGCAGAAAGTGGACATCCAATCGCCTCAGACAGAAATTACGGGCAATGCGACGGTAAACGGGCTGTTGACCTATACCGCAGGTTTGGCGGCAGGCAATGCCGGCGGCGGCGAGGCGGCGAAGATTACGGGTAACGTCATCATTGACGGCGAACTTATCGTCAACGGTATCAATGTCGGCAAGCACATCCATGACGGCGATTCCGGAGGGCAAACCGGCGAACCGAAAAATCATTAAGCCGCATTAAAAGGCGTTTCAGACGGCCTTCTCTACAATCCCTGTATCTATCAGCGATACAGGGATTTTTTGATGTTCTACGCCGCACCTATCTCGAAACACTGGCAGCTCGCGCCCGAAGGCTCGGGCGTGGTTCAGTGCGAGGACGACATAGATCAGTGTATCCGCAATATTTTATCGACCCGCAAAGGTGCGGACGTTACCCGTCCTGATTTCGGCTCCGACCATTACAAATGGCTGGACACGCCGGAAGACGTGTTTGTCCCCAATATCGTGCGCGAAACCGTGCTGGCCATACAGACCTGGGAGAAGCGGGCAGTGGTTGAGGACATTATTTTCGACGGTGCTGTACCGCATCTGACTATGACGGTTTATTGGCGCATCGCCGATAAGGCGGCAGGCGAGGTTTATACGACAGACATCAGATTGGAGCAGGCGGCATGGATTTGAGCAAAATTAAGCGTGAAGAGCTTAAGGCAGTTTCAGACGACCTTACCGAGATTTTGGCACAGACCATTGCCGACTATGAGGCAAAAAGCGGCAAAACCCTGCAACCCGCCCACATCGAGCGTCTGATTATCAATACCTATGCTTACCGCGAAATGTTGACCCGTAAAGCCTTGAACGAAGCCTACCGCCAGCAGCACCCGCGTTTTGCAACGGGGTTGATGTTGGATTTGTGCGGCGATGATGTGAACACGCCGCGCCTTGAGGCATCCGCCTCCCGCTGCACCATCCGCTTTACCCTTGCGGCTTCCCACGGCGAACCCGTCGTCATCCCGCAAAGTACGCAGATTGCCGCAGGTGCGACCGTGTTTCAGACGGCATCGGAAGGCACGCTCTCACCAGCCGGCCGAACTTTGGATTTAGAGGCTGTCTGCACGCAGACAGGTGTGTCCGGCAATGGTTTTGCCGCAGGACAAATCAATACCTTGGTCAGTCCTATTGACGGCGTATCTGCCGCCAATATCGAAGTATCGGCAGGCGGTGCGGACAGGGAGTCGGACGATGCTTATCGGCAACGCATCCTGCTCGCCCCGGAAAGTTTCAGCGTGGCGGGGCCTGTCGGCGCATACGAATACTTTGCACGACGTGTCAATCCTGTCATTTGCGACGTTCATGTCGGCAACCTGAAAACGGCAGGTGGCGAGCCGGTTGGCGGTCGGGTACGGGTAACGGTACTGACTAAAAACGGGCTGCCGTCTTCCGAACTCATCGGCGAAGTGCAGCGGGCATTATCTGACGAACGTATCCGCCCGCTTTGCGACACGGTAAGCGTTTCCGCCCCTTCTGTTATCGATTACACGCTGGATGCGGAACTCACGCTGTTTACAGGCGCAGATGCCGCCGAAGTTTTAGCGGCGGCAAAACAGGCTTGGGCGGATTACGAAGCATCACGCCGCGAAAAACTGGGCGCGGACATCGTGCCGCTGGACATTCAGACGGCATTGAAGGCGGCCGGCGTATACAACGTCGTTTTAAAGTCGCCCGCGCTGACCGTCGTCCAACCCGACCAATGGGCAAGATGCACTTCCGTCAATATCCGCATCTCGCCTGAAACGGCGGAGGGTTAGCAATGGCAAAACTCTCCTACGCATCCGTTATCGAACATGACCGACGTTACAAAATGTTGGCGGATTTAGGCTTGAGGATGAATGAGGCCGATGCGGTCAGACTACTGCCGAGGCTGGTAGATTTAGTTGCTCCGGAACACTTGGCGCTGCTGGCGGATGGCCGCAGCATTTTGGGCGCGGACGGCTACTGGTTGGCTGAAAGCGACCAGACGCGCCGCAAGCTGATTAAGGGCGCGTATCGGCTGCACCGTATGAAAGGCACGCCGTGGGCGATACGCGAAATCGTGCGGCGGCTCGGCTTCGGAGAAGTCGAAATCACCGAAGGCTTGGGCAATAAGGAACACAACGGCGAAATCAGACGGGACGGAACCTACGCGCACGGACAGTCCGACCACTGGGCGCATTACCGCATCACCCTGAACGGTGCGCTAACCAACGATCAGGCGGCTTTGCTGCGGCATACCCTGCAAGCCTTCGCGCCAGCACGATGCGTATTGGCGGCATTGGATTACCGCCACGCCGCCGTCCGGCATAACGGACGGGCATCGAGAGACGGAACATTTAACCGAGGAACTGCATAATGGCAAATTTGAACGAAACAGCACAATGGGAAACAGGCATTTATCAATTAGAAACCTCCGACCCCGTTATGGGAGGTCCGGACGGTATAGACAACCGTCAGGCAAAACAATTGGCTAACCGCACCCTCTGGCTCAAAAAACAAACCGAAGACCTTCAGACGGCAACGGCAGGCAAAGCCGCATCATCCACCGACGTCACCGCAGGTAACGGACTAACAGGCGGCGGCAACCTGACCGCTTCCCGCACCATCTCATTAGGGCAGCCGGGTCGGATTACCGCCCAAAGCCAAAATGCCGTACAAAGCAGCGGCCACACCCACGCCATCGACACCGCCACTACATCACGCGCCGGCATCGTGCAGCTTGAGAGCAGCACCGGCAGCCAGGCGGAAGACCGCGCCGCTACGCCCAAAGCCGTCAAAGCCGCCTACGACAAAGCCATCGAAGCCATCAACGCCGCGCAGGGCATCAATATTCCGTCGGTAGGAACCGCCTCCACATCACGCGCAGGCATCGTCATGCTTGACAACAGCACTGGCAGCCAGGCGGAAGACCGCGCTGCCACACCAAAAGCTGTAAAAGCCGCCTACGACAAAGCCGTCGATGCCGCCAACGCCGTCCATGCTTTCAGTATTCCGACCGCCTCCACATCACGCGCCGGCATCGTGCAACTGGCAGACCGAATCAGCAATGCCGCCGCCGACGCAGGCAAAACCCCCACCACCGCCGCCGTCAACCGCGCCATTGACGAGCTGGGCGAGAACGTATTGGGCAGAATCTCACAAGCCAACAACCGTATCGACACCGCCGTCACCCTCACCGGCGACCAGACCATCACCGGCGCGAAAATCTTCCAAGCGGACATCAAAGCCAGTGCCAGCACCACCCACGCCGCCGCCGACCGCTTCATCAGGCTGGGCGCAGACACAACCGGCGCATATGCCGTGAACTCAAAAAGCGGAAAGATTTTATATTTGAGGCATGACGGCAACCTCACCTACGACGGCCACAACGTCCTGCTCGCACGGGAAATCAGCAGTGCCGTCAACTTAAACGATAGCAACAAGGTCGCATCGGCGGCCGCCGTGAAAACCGCCTACGATGCAGCTGCCGCCGCATCCGCTGCCGTGCAGAATATGGCATTAACCGGCAACGCCGTCGAGAACGGCTGGCTCAAGCTGCCCAACGGCATTTTAATGCAATGGGGCAAGGCGACAATCGAGGGCGTTCACCGCCAAAAAGAAATCTTTTTCCCCGTCGCTTTCAGGGAAATTTATTCAATCGCAAGTTCTGCCTATTTCCCCAATGCCGCTTACTGGGACAACATGGCAGGCAGCGTTGTGATTCGCTCCTACACCAAGAATAAATTCGCCGCGCAGGTCGGTTCCGTTTATGCGAACGCGTCCGGCGCAGACACCTGCATTTTATGGTTTGCCGTAGGCAAAGCCGCCTGACCGCCGACCAACCGACAGAAAGAACGATCATGACGATTTATTTTAAAGACCAAGCCTTTTACGACGCGGATACCCCCGAACAAGCTCCCGAGGGCGCGCGTCCCGTAAGCCCCGAACAACACGCCGAGCTGCTCGCCGCCCTCAATTCCGGCTGCATCGTGTCCGACGATCTGACCGTTTCCCCGCCGCGCCCGTCGGAATACCACAAATGGGACGGAAGCGACTGGGTGCTGACACCTGCTGCCAAAAAGAAAATGCTGCAACAGGCGAAGTCTGAAAAACTGGCGGAAATAAACCGCGCCGCGCAATCTTATATCGACCGTTCAGCCGGCTTGGATAAAGTGCCCGAATTTGAGGTGGCGACTTGGACAACGCAGGCATTTGAGGCGAAGGCATGGCATGCCGACCCCAATGCTGCAACGCCGACGCTTGACGCCATTGCCGCTTCTCGAGGCGTGCCGCCCGATGCTCTAAGGCAAAAAGCTTATGAAAAAACGCTTAAATTCGAGCGGTTGACCGCTTATGTGGCAGGCTTGAGGCAGGCGGCGGAAGACAAAATCAATGCCGCGGCCAATCTTGATGAACTGACTGATATATCGCTCGTCATCGAGCTACAAGCCGAGGCTGAATGATAGTAGAGGTTTATCTGGGACTTTTGATAAATAACCTCAATAAAGGAGGATAAAAAATATTAAAGTGGGACGGCGACGTACCGGTGCGGGAACACCGGTACGCCAGCCAAGCAGGGCAAGCTGCATTGACTTCAAGGCCGCCTTAGTCTCTAGAGACTTTGGTATTCTATCCAAAATTGGAGTGAGTGCAAATGCAAAACTACCGCGAACTGCGCTGCCAATATTGCGGCAGGCTGCTTGCAAAAGGCAGCGGCAGCGTGCAAATAAAATGTATGCGCTGCAAAAATATCAATACCTTCAACTAATTAAAAAACATCAGAATGCCACCGAGCATCAAAACATCATGATTCATTATATGGATAAGAGTACCGCGAGTACCCGTTATATAGGAGTAAATCGTGGACTATACAAAATCCCAACCTATCGTCCCTTGGATGGGCGGTAAACGCCGCCTAGCAAAACACCTGTTCCCCATGTTCCCCGAACATTCCTGTTACGTCGAACTGTTTGCAGGTGGAGCGGCACTCTTTTTCCTTCGCCCGAAACCTGCCAAAGTAGAGGTACTCAACGACATCGACGGACAGCTTGTTAACCTCTACCGCGTCGTTCAGCATCATTTTGATGAGTTTGTCAGACAGTTCGAGTGGACGCTGACCAGCCGTGAAGTCTTCTCCCGACTGCAAAGCACACCACCAGATTGCATGACCGACATTCAACGTGCCGCACGGTTCTTCTACCTCCAGCACAATGCCTTCGGCGGCAAAACCATCCAACAGCATTTCGGTACGGCAACAACATCTAAAGCATGGGACGCCTCTCAAATCGAAGCAAAACTGACCGCTGCCAAAACCAGACTGAGCGGCGTATTCGTTGAAAACGAACCGTGGGAACGGTGCTTCAAACGCTATGACCGCGAACATACCTTCTTCTATGCCGACCCACCGTATTGGCAAACAGCAGGCTATGACCGTTCTTTTGATTGGATGCAGTACGAACTATTGGCGAAATCGATGGCTGAGAGCAAAGGCAAAGTAATGATGTCAATTAACGACCATCCCGATATTAGAGAGTTATTTAAAGATTTCCGAACCACCCGCCTTGAGCTTATCTATTCCGTTGGGCGGGAAAAAACGCAAAAAACCAGCGGCGAACTGGTTATCTGCAACTGGTAAAACAAAAGCGACGGTTATCGTCGCTTTTATAAAAGTGCAAGGGAGTTGCAAATAATGCAATAAATTGCCAAAGTTTTTTCTCAGAAAATGCCGAGATTTTTCTCGGTGCGCTTCACTAAATATAAAAAAAGGGTGGCGATTCTGCCACCCTTTTTCATTTTGACTGCTTATACTTAGATACAACCAAACTTCATTACCACTGATAGCCGACAGATGTGGAAGCACCAAAATGACCGCGTGAATTACCGGATGCCGTACCTTTGATAATCCAATTTCCATTATCAGAAATACTGGAGTAACCAATGGCATAACCGGCTTCACCGCGATACACACCGCCACCGATTGCCAGCAGGCTCTTGCCTGGTAAATAAGCCTGAACCAAACCTGCGGCTGCAATCGCTTGGGCAACACCTCCGCGAAGATTTTTATCTGCCATATCAATCTTATTGTCCAGCGAACCTATACGGTTGTTAATATCTGATGCCACACTGTGCAACTGGCTGCCGTTGATTGCATCGGTAGAAGTTGATGAAATTTCACCTGGTGCTACGCCTGTAATCTTAGTTGGTGCGCCTGTCGCTGTACCAACATTGATATTTCCACCATTGTTAGTAATCTTAGGACCATTCATTTGCTGAAGTGGCTAATGTAAAGCCTGACTTGTTAATTGCATCCGCAACACCTTGAGCGGTTGCAATTTGGTTACCGGCGTTATTGATATTAGTCTGTGCTGCATCAACCTTATCTTGAGCAGCCTTCTTCGCTTCAGGCGTGGTTGCATCTGCTAATACTTTTTTAGCATCATCTAAGGCTTTCTGCATTTCAGGCGTAACTGGACCTGAAACAGAACCATCTTTATTACTTGTAACAGTGCCTGTATCAACATCAAACTTCACGTTACTTGTTGTGCCGTTTGGCGTGGTTTCAACGACAGCTTTAGTGCCTTTACCATCTACAAAGTTTACGGTGTCATAAGGTTTTACAAAATCCTTATCTTTACCATTATTTTGTAGGTTCCAACCTGCATTCAACACATCGGATACGGTCGCTGCATTATTTTTAACTTTAGCAGCGTCTTCATCTGTTGGTGCTGCCTGGTTCAATGTAGGGTTATTACCATTCTTAGTTTCAGGCAAGTTAGATTTCACATTACCTAATGTCGTTGGTGCACCAATTTCATTCGGTTTTGCCGCTGGATTAACCATATTAGTGGTTAAGTTCTCAGGTGCAACTTCTGTTGTCGTTGGGTTACCTTTATCATCAACAGTAAAGTATTTATCACCAACTTTAGTCACTGGCGTGCCATTCTTATCAGTATATTGAACTGGTAAGCCTGTTACATCCACCTTAACAAAAGTCGTCGCTTTTTTCGAACCATCCTCATTTTTTGCATCCACAGTG
>QWCZ01000249.1_pt1 | contig 33123 bp, 28 predicted proteins | sample 1972651 | NCBI WGS metagenome assembly QWCZ01 (sample SAMN09866695, study PRJNA288562) | Human oral metagenome isolate pre1_saliva, whole genome shotgun sequencing... | isolation source: mouth | host: Homo sapiens | place: USA: California
CCCCGATGTCCGTATTAGTTCGAAGAGCCTGTGTTTATTGAGCTCGTAGAACTCATACGGCTATCAGGGGCTATAATAAGGTTGATAAATTAAAATTTTATAAAAAAAATAGGAGGAAATTAATAATGTTAAGTAATAAAACTATTTATGATGCAATGACAATAAAATTAACTGCTGAAGATATCCCAATGGAAATTCCTAAAATGGATCCTAGCATAAGAAGGGCTCCAAAAAGAATAGTAAAACTATCTGAACATGATAGAGAACTAGCTTTAAGAAATGCTTTAAGATATATTCCTGAAGAATTTCATGAAATGTTAGCTCCAGAATTCATGCAAGAATTAGAAGAAAGAGGAAGAATCTATGGATATAGATTTAGACCAGAAGGAAATCTATATGGAAAACCAATAGATGAATATAAAGGAAAATGTACTGAAGCTAAAGCAATGCAAGTTATGATAGATAATAACTTAGATTTCGATATAGCTCTATATCCTTATGAATTAGTAACTTATGGAGAAACTGGACAAGTATGTCAAAACTGGATGCAATATAGACTTATCAAAAAATACCTTGAAAATATGACTCAAGATCAAACTTTAGTTGTAGCTTCAGGACACCCAACTGGATTATTTAGATCTAATCCTTATGCTCCGAGAGCTATAATTACTAATGGACTTATGGTAGGTCTATTTGATAACTATGATGACTGGGCAAGAGGAGCAGCAATAGGTGTTGCAAACTATGGACAAATGACTGCTGGTGGTTGGATGTATATAGGTCCTCAAGGTATAGTTCATGGAACTTACTCAACTATATTAAATGCAGGAAGATTATTCTGTGGAGTTCCAGCTGATGGAGATTTAAGAGGAAAATTATTTATAACTTCAGGACTTGGAGGAATGAGTGGAGCTCAAGGTAAAGCTTGTGAAATAGCAAAAGGTGTTGCAATCGTTGCTGAAGTTGACTTATCAAGAATTAATACAAGACTTGAACAAGGTTGGGTAAATGCAATAGCAAATACTCCAGAAGAAGCATTTAAAATTGCAGAAGAAAAAATTGCGTCAAAGACTCCTTATGCAATAGCATACCATGGAAATATAGTTGAAATACTAGAATATGCAATAGAATTTAATAAACATATTGATTTATTATCAGACCAAACTTCTTGTCATGCTGTTTATGATGGAGGATATTGCCCAGTAGGAACTTCTTTTGAAGAAAGAACTAAACTTCTTGGAACTGATAGAGCTAAATTCAGAGAATTAGTAAATGAAGGTTTAAAAAGACATTATAAAGCAATCAAAACTTTACATGATAGAGGAGTATACTTCTTTGACTATGGAAATAGTTTCTTAAAATCTATCTATGATGTAGGAATAAAAGAAATTTCTAAAAATGGTGTAGACGATAAAGAAGGATTTATATTCCCTTCATATGTTGAAGATATCTTAGGACCTGAATTATTTGACTATGGATATGGACCATTCAGATGGGTATGTCTATCAAGAAAGAAAGAAGATTTATTAAAGACAGACAAAGCTGCTCTTGAACTTGTTGACCCTAACAGAAGATATCAAGATAGAGATAACTATGTATGGATACAAGATGCTGACAAGAATGGACTTGTTGTTGGAACTCAAGCAAGAATATTCTATCAAGATGCAATGAGTAGAACTAGAATAGCTCTTAAATTTAATGAAATGGTTAGAAATGGAGAAATTGGACCTGTAATGTTAGGTAGAGACCATCACGATGTGTCTGGTACTGACTCTCCTTTCAGAGAAACTTCAAACATTAAAGACGGAAGTAGCATAATGGCAGATATGGCAACTCAATGTTTTGCTGGAAATGCTGCAAGAGGTATGACTATGATAGCTCTTCATAATGGTGGAGGAGTTGGAATCGGAAAATCTATCAACGGTGGATTTGGAATGGTTCTTGATGGAAGTAAAAGAGTAGATGACATCTTATGGCAAGCAATGCCTTGGGACGTAATGGGTGGAGTTGCTAGAAGAGCTTGGGCAAGAAATCCTCACTCTATCGAAACTGTTGTAGAATACAACTTAGATAATAAAGGAACAGACCATATTACATTACCATACATTGTTAATGATGAATTGATAAAGAAAACTTTAAAAAAATAAAAAAGTATAATCTTTAGGATTGAGGTTGTTACAAATTAATTTGTAACAACCTTTTTTTCTGTAAAAAAGTATAAAAATAAATAGCAAAATTAGTCTCTTGACAGCCGTATGAGTTCTGCGAGCTCAATAAACACAGGCTCTTCAAACTAGTACGGACGTCAGAGACTATTTTTATATAGAAAAATATAATTATAAAAAAATTTGAAATTATCTATAAATAGATGTATCATTGTAAAAGATAAAATAAAATAGAAAGTTGATGCACTATGAAAATAAAATTTTTATGTTTCTTTTTAATATTTAGTTTAAATATTTATTCTCATCCTCATGTTTTTTTTGATGCAGATATCAATGCAAGAATAGAAAATAATACACTTGAAGGACTTGAAATAAATCTTAAATTAGATGAACTGAACACAAGACTTAACAAAAAAGTTTTGAAACCAGATAAAAATATGAATGTTGAAGGTGATAATATTGTCTTTTTAAAGTATTTATTTAAGCATATTAGAGTAAAATTCAACAATAAAACTTACAAAGAAGATGATATAATTTTTGAACAAGCCAAATTGGATGACGATAACTTAGATATCTATTTTTTTGTTCCAATAGATCAAAAAATTACAAAGAGCTCTAAATTAAAAATAGCCCTTTATGACACAAAATATTACTACAATTATGACTATGATAAAACATCATTTCATGTAGATAATAATTTAAAAAATATAAAAACTAAGGTTAACTTTTTTACAAATAACAAAATTAAATTTTACTTTAATTTAGTAAGTCCAAATGAATACGAGGTTGATTTTGAATGAAAAAAATATATAAATATTTAACTGCTATTGTAGGTATTGCTTTAGTGTACCTAGTTCTATCTAATTTTAATTTAATGATGTATAAAATTGCTTTTTATCAACAAGATATAGTTGAAAACATAAGCAAATTAATAGATGAAAATCAGGATAAATTAAATTATACTCTTTTACTTTTAACTTTTTTATATGGAATAGTCCACTCTTTTGGTCCTGGACATGGAAAAACTTTAGTATTAACATATTCTGTTAAAGAGGAATTAAATTTCTATAAACTACTATTAGTTTCTATATTGATAGCATATTTACAAGGTTTATCAGCTTATATCTTAATAAAATTTATTATAAGTTTATCAGATAAGGCTTCAATGATATTATTTTATGATTTAGATAATAGAACAAGGCTTATTGCTTCTATCCTTATAATTTTAATAGGTATATATAGTATATATTCAACTTTAAAAAATAAAACATGTGAGCATTGCCATGAAACAAAAATAAAAAATATATTAGGATTTTCAATAGCCTTAGGTCTATGCCCTTGCCCAGGAGTAATGACAGTTCTTTTATTTCTAGAAAGCTTTGGCTTAAATAATAATATGTTTTTATTTACGCTTTCTATGTCAACAGGAATTTTTTTAGTTATAATATTTTTTGGTATTCTAGCTAATATTTTTAAAAAGACTTTGGTTGAAAGTGAAAATTTAAAATTACACAGAATACTATCTTTCGTCGGTGCAATTCTTATGATTATTTTTGGAATTTTTCAAATTTTAATTTTAGGAGACTAAAGTATAACTTAAATTGACAGAAATGAATAAATCTTTTATAATTGAAAGAAACAAATAAAGTCTCTTGATAGCCGTATGACTTCTACAAGCTCAATTAAATAAAGTCTCTTGACAGCCATATGAGTTCTACGAGCTCAATAAACATAAGCTCTTCGAACTAATATGGACGTCAGAGACTAATTTTGCTATTTATTTTTATACTTTCCTATAGAAGAACATAGGCTCTTCGAACTAATATGGACACCAGAGACTAATTTTAAATACTTTCTTATAAATAAAAAAATGGAGGCTATAATGCTACAAAAAAATAAAAGAAATTTTTCAATAATTGCACATATAGATCATGGAAAATCTACTATTGCAGATAGACTTTTAGAATATACAGGAACTGTTGCTGAAAGAGATATGAAAGAGCAAATATTAGATTCTATGGAACTTGAAAGAGAAAAAGGAATAACAATAAAAGCTCAAGCAGTAACTTTATTTTATAAAGCAAAAGATGGCATTGAATATGAACTAAACTTAATTGATACTCCAGGACACGTGGATTTCATATATGAAGTATCAAGGTCTCTCGCAGCTTGTGAAGGAGCTTTACTTGTTGTAGATGCTGCTCAAGGAGTTGAAGCTCAAACTCTTGCAAATGTTTATCTTGCAATAGAAAATAATTTAGAAATTTTACCTATAATTAATAAAATAGATTTACCCGCTGCTGAACCAGAAAAAGTAAAAAAAGAAATAGAGGATATAATTGGTTTACCAGCAGATGATGCTGTTTTAGCTTCTGCTAAAAATGGTATAGGTATTGAAGATATCCTAGAAGCTGTTGTTCAAAGAATACCAGCTCCCGACTATGATGAAAATGCTCCATTAAAAGCATTAATATTTGATTCTTTCTTTGATGATTATAGAGGAGTTGTAACTTATGTAAAAGTTTTAGACGGTTCTATAAAAAAAGGAGATAGAATAAAAATTTGGTCAACTGAAAAAGAATTAGATGTCTTAGAAGTTGGAATTTTTTCTCCAACAATGAAATCAACAGATGGTTTAACTAGTGGTTCAGTTGGATATATTATAACTGGAGTAAAAACTATTCATGACACAAGAGTTGGAGATACAATAACAACCGTTAAAAATCCTGCTTTATTTCCTTTAGAAGGATTTAAACCTGCTCAATCAATGGTATTTGCTGGAATATATCCATTATTTACTGATGATTATGAAGAATTGAGAGATGCTCTAGAAAAATTACAACTAAACGATGCTTCATTAACTTTTGTTCCTGAAACATCTCTAGCTTTAGGATTTGGTTTTAGATGTGGTTTCTTAGGTTTGTTACATATGGAAATTATTGTTGAAAGATTAAGAAGAGAATACAATATCGATTTGATTTCAACAACACCATCAGTTGAATACAAAGTAAGTATAGATGATAAAGAAGAAGCTATTATTGATAACCCTTGTGAGTTCCCTGAACAAGGCAGAGGAAAAATAACTATTCAAGAACCATATATCAGAGGGAAAGTTATAGTTCCTAAAGAATATGTTGGAAATGTTATGGAACTTTGTCAAGAAAAAAGAGGAATATTTATATCAATGGATTATTTAGATGAAACTAGATCTATGCTTACATATGAATTGCCTCTTGCAGAAATAGTAATTGATTTTTATGACAAATTAAAATCAAGAACTAAAGGATATGCTTCATTTGAATATGAATTAAGTGAATATAAAGTTTCTAATCTTGTAAAAGTAGATATTTTAGTTTCTGGAAAACCTGTTGATGCATTCTCATTTATAGCACATGTAGATAATGCTTATTACAGAGGAAAAGCTATATGTCAAAAATTAAGTGAAGTTATTCCAAGACAACAATTTGAAATTCCAATTCAAGCAGCGTTAGGTTCAAAAATTATTGCTAGAGAAACTATAAAAGCATATAGAAAAAATGTTATAGCAAAATGTTACGGTGGAGATATAACAAGAAAGAAAAAACTTCTTGAAAAACAAAAAGAAGGTAAAAAGAGAATGAAGAGCATAGGAAATGTTGAAATTCCACAAGAAGCATTTGTTCAAGGGTTATTTTTTATCTAAATTTACACTTAAAAAAGAGGTCTTATGAATATAACTAATTTACAAAAAGAAAGAGAAAAATTTCAAACTCAAGGAAATATTTTGAAAGAAGTTGAAGTTTTAAAAGAAATTTTAAATGGAACAGCAGAATCTTTTGGAAAAGAAAGTGATGAATATATTAAAGCTCTTAATGAATTAGGAGGAACTTTAAAATATATTGGTCATTATGATAATGCAGAAGAAAAACTAAAAGAAGCATTAGCTATAATCAATAAAAAATATGGTACTTCTAATTTAGCTTATGCTACAAGTCTATTAAATCTTACTGAAGTTTATAGATTTGCTCAAAAATATGATTTACTAGAAAAAAATTATGAACAGATAGTTAAAATATATGAAGAAAATAAGGCTGATAATACTTTTTCTTTTGCAGGCTTATGTAATAATTTTGGTCTTTTTTATCAAAATATAGGAGAAATGAAAAAAGCCTACGATATTCATCAAAAAAGCTTAGAAATCTTAAAAAAATACGATAGTGAAGAATACTTACTTGAATATGCCGTAACCCTAAGTAATTTATTTAATCCTTGTCTACAATTAAAAATGAAAGAAAAAGCTATAGATTATCTAAATAAATCTCTAGAAATTTTTGAAAAAAACGTTAGTACTAAACATCCTCTTTATGCAGCTTCATTAAATAATATGGCTATTTATCAGTATAATGAAGGAAATTTAAAAAAAGCTATAGAGTATTTTAAAAAGGCTGCTACGATATCTAAAGAAACTATGGGAGAAAATAGTGATAACTATAAAAATATTATTAGCAATATAGAATTTTTAGAAGATTTATTAAACAAATCAGAATATAATAATTTTGGAAATAAAGTAAATATTGATAAAAAAAATGAATTTACTAATACTAACTATGAAGATGATAGTAAAAATATGAAAGGTTTAGAATTAGCAAGAAAATATTTTAAAGACATAGTTCTACCTGTATTTGAAAAAGAATTAAAAGATATTTTACCTCTATGTGCTTTTGGTTTGGTTGGTGAAGGTTCTGAATGTTATGGCTATGATGATGAATTATCTCAGGATCACGATTTTGGACCATCTGTTTGTATATGGCTAAGAAATGAAGATATTGAAAAATATGGAAATAAAATTAATAAAATACTGAATAGCTTACCTAAATCTTATGCAGGTTTCAATGAAATAAAAATCAGTGAATGGGGAGAAAATAGAAGAGGTTTACTTTCAATAGAAGATTTCTATTTTAAGTTTATAGGCTCTTTTGATTTACCTAAAACTATAAATGATTGGCAAAGGATCCCAGAAACTGCCCTTGCAACAGCAACAAATGGAGAAGTATTTTTAGATAATCTAGGAATTTTTTCTGAAATAAGAAAGTCTTTATTGAATTATTATCCAGAAGTAATAAGACAAAATAAAATAGCAACTCGTTGTATGAATATTTCTCAACACGGACAATATAATTATTCTAGATGCTTGAGAAGAAACGACATAGTTGCTGCAAATCAAGCTTTATATTTATTTGTTGATGAGGTTATACATTTGGTTTTCTTGTTAAATAAAAAATATAAGATTTTCTATAAATGGTCAAATAGAGCTTTAAAAGATTTAGAGATACTTGGACATGAAATTCATACTTTATTAAATGAAATGGTCTTAACTCAAAACAAAATTCCTTATGTAAGAAAAATTTCTAGCTTACTAATAGAAGAGTTAAAAAATCAAAATTTGAGTAATATTGAAAGTGATTTTTTAGGAGATTATGGAGTAGATATTCAAAAAAATATAAATGATGAATTTTTAAAACAATATTCTCCATGGTTAGATTAAATAAAGGAGGTAGAGAAAAATAATGGAAAAAAATCTGATAATAGAAAAAATATTAGAGAAAGAATGGAACTTTTTCTCCAACCTTAATAATATTGGTGGAAGAGCTAGTTGTCAGGATAACAAAGAAGACTTTATTATTATGAGAAAATCTCAGTGGCTAACTTTTAATGAGGAAACTTTATTATCATACTTAGATGATTTAAATTTAGAATACAATCCTTTATTTATAAAATATGCAGAAATGATGAGGTATAATTCTCCTAAAGAATATGAAAGAATTAAAATTTATTTAAAAAATATTTCTGAAGAAAAAAATAGTTTAGTTAATAAAATAATGTTGATTTATATGAAGTGGGAAGAAGATTTTTTTGAAAGATTCCCAATTTTTTCTTCAATGGGAAGACCTTTATATTCTAAAGATGACGATGATATTGATACATCTATAGAAACTTATTTAAAAGGTGAACTATTATCCTATTCTGAAAAAACTTTAAAATTATATTTAGAACATATAGAAAATTCTAAAGAAAAAAATATAAATTTAGTTATTAAAAATATGGATAATCTTGCTAAAGCACAAGGATTTAAAGATTCAGAGGAAGTTGAAAAATACTATAAATAAAGTCTCATGATAGCCGTATTAGAGCTCGTAGAACTTTGATGGTTGTCAAGAGACTTTATTTATTCTATAGAAAAGTATAAAATTAAATAATAAAAGTTAGTCTCTGATGTCCGTATTAGTTCGAAGAGCCTATGTTCATTGAGCCCGTAGAACTCATACGGCTATCAAGAGACTTTATTTATTACTTTATCAATTTTAAGCTATAAAATATTATATACTATTTTAAAACTTCTTCAATAGATTTTTCACATACATCAAGCATAATATCTATTTCATTTTCAGTTATTACATAAGGTGGCATAAAGTAAACCGTATTTCCTATAGGTCTTACAAATACACCTTTTTTTAATGCTTCGGCATAGATTTTTCTACCTATTCTTTCATTTGGTTTTACATCTTTTAATTCTATTGCCCCAATTAATCCGATATTTCTTATATCTTTTATATAATCTTTATCTTTAAAAATTTCATGTAATTTTTTTTCTAAATATTTTCCTTTTTTATTAACACTTTCTAAAATATTTTCATCTTTAAAAATTCTTAAAACCTCTAAAGCTATTCTGCAACCTAATGGATTTCCAGAATATGTGTGAGAATGTAAAAAAGATTTTCCTTCTTTATAATCAGAATAAAAAGCATCAAAAATTTCACTTGTTATACATAACATTGCTATTGGATAGTATCCAGACGATAAACCTTTTGCTATACACATCATATCAGGTTCTATTCCAGCATATTCACATGCAAACATCTTTCCAGTTCTACCAAAACCCATAGCTATTTCATCATCAATTAAATGTATGTTATATTTTTTTGTTAGTTCTCTTGCTGCCTTTAAAAATTTAGTTGAATATATTTTTATTCCTGCAGCTCCTTGTACCAATGGTTCAACTATCATACAAGCTATTTCATAATGTTTTTCTTCAATTAATTTTTCCAACTCTTCTATACATTCATCTTCAATTTTTTTAAATTCTTCTTCTGTTATTTTTGAGTTTAAATAAGGAACTCTTACTTTTATTCCTTCTTTAATTAATGGTCTATAAGTTTCTGTAAAGATATCTACATCTCCAACCCCTAAAGCTCCAATAGTTTCTCCATGATAAGCATTTTCTAATGAAATAAACTTTGTTTTTTGAGGATTTCCAGTTTGTAGATGATATTGGAAACTTAGTTTTAAAGCCATTTCTATACATGATGAACCATTGTCTGAAAACAAAAATTTATTAATACCTTTAGGCATTACTTTAGTTAATTCTTCACATAATTCAGCCGCTGGTTCATGAGCAAAATTTGCAAAAATAATATGTTCTAAGGTATTTACTTGTTCTGTTACAACTTTATTTATTCTTGGATTACAATGACCAAATAAATTTACCCACCAACTAGAAATACAATCCATATACTTATTTCCATTTTCATCTATTAAATAAAGACCTTCTCCCTTTTTCATGACCAATGGAGGCAGCTCTTCAAAATCTTTCATTTGAGCACAAGGGTGAAATACGTATTTTAAATCTTTTTTTTGAAGTTCAGACAAATTATTAAACATAAGACTAAATCTCCTTTCTTTTTCTCAATAATTTACCTATAAATAAAGTCTCCTGACAGCCGTATAACTCTTCCGAGCTCACTGAAATGCTCTCCACAGAGTAATACGGATGTCGGAGACTAATTTATAATATTTAAATTTAAACTTTTAGTTATATAGCAAAAAATTTCTCAATTTCATTTTCAGGAATTTCTTTTTGACCATTTTTAAAAATCATATATTTTTTTATTTTTGAAAGCTCTAAAACTACTTTTATATTATCATCTTCAAAAAATTGTCCTTTATAGTTATTAAAAATAAGTCCGTGAACCTCTATTCCCATATCTTTTAAGGCATTTAAAGTCAACATAGTGTGATTTATAGCTCCTATTCTTGTTCCACAAACTAAAACTACAGGAAGTTTTAATAATTTTATTAAATCATATATGTAAAACTTATCTCTAATCAAAGGAACATAAAGTCCACCAGCTCCTTCAACCAAAATATTTGAATATTTATTTTTTAAGTCTGAAAAATGTTTTACCACATTTTCTATTTCTATTTTTGTGTCTTCCATTTCAGCTGATAAATGTGGAGAAACTTCTTCTTTTAGTGTATAGCTAACCATTGAATCATCATAATCTATGTTGTTAAACTTTGTTAAAAAATCAACATCTGGTGCTATAAGTTTCCCATCTCTTAGAAAACAGCCACTTTGAATAGGCTTGTAATATTGATAGTTATATTTTTTTAAAGCTTTGTATAATAAGGTACTAGAATAAGTTTTTCCAACATCTGTATCTGTTCCTATAACAAAAAAATCTTTAAATTTCATAACCTAGCTCCTTTACCATTTGCTTATCAGTTTCTATAGTTGTTCCTGTTGTAGTTAAGAAATTTCCAGTTAGTGCTGAATTAACTCCACATTTCATTCCAGTTCTAACATGTTCTCCTAGCTTTATTCTTCCACCACAATATCTAATAAACACATCAGGCATCATAAATCTATATATAGAAATTGTTTTTAATATTTCATAAGTATTTACAGCTTCATTATTTTCAAAAGGTGTTCCTGGTATCGGTGTCAACACATTTATTGGAACTGAAACTACTCCCAAATCTCTTATGTCTAGTGCCATATCAATTCTATCTTCTATATTTTCTCCTAAACCAAAAATTCCACCACTACAAACAGCCATTCCCACAGCTATTGCATTTTTTACAGTATTAATTCTATCATCATATGTATGAGTCGTACAAACGTTAGGATAATATCTTCTAGAAGACTCTAAATTATGATGATAAGTAATAACTCCAGCATTATATAACTTTTGTAAGGCTTCTTTTGAGCATATTCCATGTGAAGCACATAATTTAATTTTTTCTGTATTTTCACCTATGTACTTGTATATTTCGACAAGTTTATCTAATTCTTTTTCATTTCCTTTTAAGCCTCTACCACTTGTTACTAGTGAAAATCTGTGAGCTCCTTCATCTTCATTTCTTTTAGCTTCACATAAAGCAAGTTCTTTAGATACAAGGTCATATACTTCTGCATTAGTTTTAAAATGAGCTGACTGTGCACAATATTTACAATTTTCTGAGCATTTACCTGATTTTGCATTTATAATGGTGCATAAATCAAAGTATTTCCCACAAAACTTTTCTCTTATCTCATCAGCTGATTCAAAAAGTAAATTCAAAGTATCCATATCATCGTTAGGAATTTTCGCAAGCGTCAATGCTTCCTCCCTACTAATTTTATACTTTTCAGAAAATATTTTTTCTTTTAAGTATAAAACAAATTCCCTCATATCAGTTTGGTTTCCTACTCCTCCACCTGATTTTTCTATATTTAACATGTATCCCATCCTTTCCTTGCACTTAAAAAAAATTTACAACTTTATTTAATAATAGCACAGAAAACAAAAAAAATCCATATTACATATATACTAAATATAGGTAATATGGATTAGTTTAATTTTTTAAATCTTTTTTATTTGCTTTTATTTACTATATTTTAATTTCCCTTTAACAAAAGTCATACAAACATTATAGTCATTATCTAAAATAACGATATCTGCATCTTTATTTTCTTTTATAAGTCCTGTATTTAATTTAAACTCTTTAGCTGCATTTGTTGCTGTCATTTTAAAAGCATCTGTTAGGCTATATCCTAAATCTAATAAGTTTCTAAAAGCTCTATCCATTGTGAGAACGCTACCTGCTAAAGCATTATTACTTGCAAGTCTAGCTTCTCCATTTTTAACATTTACATCAAGTTCTCCCAATTTATACTTTCCATCTTCCAGTCCAGTTGCAGACATAGAATCTGTTATACACACCACTTTATCCACACCTTTAACTTTAATTAAAAGTCTTACAGCTTCTGGATGTACATGGACTTTATCAAAAATTATTTCTGCCATAATTTCATCTGAATTTAATATAGCTCCAACAACTCCAGGTTCCCTATGAGTAAAACCTCTCATTCCATTATAAGTATGAGTTGCATGACTTAAACCATAGTCAATAGCCTTAATAACATCTTCATAATTGGCAGCCGAATGTCCAACTGACACTACAACTCCTCTTTCAGATAAAAATTTTATAGCTTCTAAATTTTCTTGATTGTGTGGAGATATTGAGAAAAGCTTTACTAAATCTTTTTTTACATTCAAGTATTCTTCCAACTCTTTTGTTCCTGCTGGTTTCATATATTTATCATTTTGAGCACCTTTATACTCAACTGAAAAATATGGACCTTCCATGTGAACACCAAATATATTTGCTCCATCAATATCTTTATTTTGTAATTTACCTATTGTTTCTAAAGTTTCTTTTAATATTTCTTTTGAGCTTGTCAAAGTTGTAGCTAAAAAATTCCCTGTCCCTTCTGATGCAAGATATTTTGAAATTTTCTTTAATCCATCTTCACTAATATCCATAGCATCTGCTCCATCTGCTCCATGAGTATGAACATCTATAAAAGCCGGTCCTAAAATTTTCCCTTCTAAGTCTATAGTTTTATTGATTTCTAAATTTTCAGAATTAACATTTTCTTTATTTTCAAAAATATTTTTTATTTTTGAATCTTCAATTAATAATGAACCTTTAATAATTTTATTACCCATTACAATTTTTGCATTTTTTAATAATATTCTTTCCATTTTTCAATCACCTCACTAGAATTTTATAACACTTGAAAAAATAAATCAATAGTTATATTGACAAAAATCAATAAAAAGTAATACAATAAGTAAAAGAAAATTTAAGAGGTTGAGTTAAATGATTTACGATGATTTAAAAAATATTGATATTTACAAAGGAATAAATAAAAATCTTGATATAGCAATTGATTTTATAAAAGAAAGAAAATATTTAAAACATAATTTTGATAAAAATATTGTTGATGGTGAAAAAATATTTTTTAATTGTCCTGAAAAACCTGAAACAAGAATAAATATAGGTCAAGAACTAGAATATCATAAAAGATATATCGATATTCATATTGTTTTTGAAGGGGAAGAGGCAATAAACTACTCTTCCATTGACAATACTATCGAAACTCAAAGTTATAATCAAGAGAAAGATTATACTTTAGTAAAATCTGATATAAAAGATCAAACTAAATTAATTTTAAATAAAAATAATTTTTTGATACTATTTCCTTCTGAACCACATATTGCTCTTTTAGCAGTTGATGAACCTAAGGAAATTAAAAAAGTAATATTTAAGGTAGAATTTTAATAAATAAACTCTCTTGACAGCCGTATGAGTTCTACGAGCTCAATGAACACAGCCTCTTCGAACTAATACGGACGTCAGAGATTAATTTTCTTTATTTATTTTTTATACTTTCTTATATAATAAAAAGTATTGATTTTTTTAATTAGCTTTTGTACAATACAAATATATATACTTACTACATATTTTAGGAGGTTCAAATGAAGTTAAAAAATTTTTTTAAACTTGTTTTATTGGTTTTAGTTGTGGGGATTTTAATTAGTTGTGGCAAGAAAAAAGAAGAAAAACCTTTAATAATGGGATTATCTCCTATAGCCAACTCTGAAAAAATGTTAGAGGATGCAGAGCCTTTATACAAAATGCTTGGAGAACAAATTGGAAAAGATGTAAATGGCTATATTGCTAGTAATTATATAGGACTGGTTGAAGCATTGGGAACTGGAACTGTTGATTTTGCTTTAATTCCACCTTTTGCTTATATCTTAGCAAACACAAAAAATGGTTCAGAAGCTTTGCTTACAAGTGTTGGTAAAAATGATGAACCTGGATATTATTCTGTATTAGTTGTTAGAAAAGATTCTGGAATAGAAAAAGTTGAAGATCTAAAAGGTAAAAGAATTGCTTTTGTTGATCCTTCATCAACTTCAGGATATATTTTCCCAGCTGTTATACTAAAAGATCATGGTATAGATATTGAAAAAGATATTACTTCTCAATTTGCTGGTGGACACGATAAAGCTTTACAACTTCTTGTTAATGGAGATGTCGATGCTATTGGAACTTATGAAGGTTCTGTAACAAAATTTGCTAAGGAATTTCCTGATGTTGAAAACCAAGTTAAAGTTCTACAAAAAAGTGATTTGATTCCTGGAATAACTTTAACTGTTTCATCTAAATTAGCTCCTGAAACAAAAGAAAAAATTAAAGATGCTTTCCTTAAAGTTACTGCTACTCCAGAAGGACAAGAATTAACTTTAAAACTTTTTGGAATAAAAGGTTTTCAAGAAGCTGATATCAATAGTTACAAAACTATAGAAGATAAATTAAATAAAATGGGAATTGATATAGAAAAAATAAAATAAAATATTTCTTTTATTATTATTTTAGGGGTTGTTATAACAGCCCCTTTATTAATATATAAATGCTTTATTTACAAACAATTGAAGGTGATAAACTTGGAAAATATAATTGAAATTAAAAACTTAGTTAAAAATTATGGTAAAAAAGAAGTTTTAAAAAATATTTCTTTTGATATAAAAAAAGGAGAAATAATCTCTATAATTGGAGAGAGTGGAGCTGGAAAATCTACTCTTATGAGATGTATAAACGGGCTTGAAGATATAAATTCCGGTTCTATTAATTTTAATAATATGAATATATCTCAAATTAATGAAAAAGAAAAAAATAAAATAAAAAAGAATATGGCTTATATTTTTCAAGAATTAAATATTATCGATAACCTTTATGTTATAGATAATGTTACTATTCCATTTTTAAATAAAAAAAGTTTTTTTCAAATATTATTTAATTACTTTTCTAAAGAAGAATATGAAAGAGCTTTATATTGCTTAGATAAAGTTGGAATAAAAAAATTAGCTTACACTAAAGCTAAATATCTATCTGGTGGAGAAAAACAAAGAGTTGCTATAGCTAGAGCTCTAGCTCCAAATGTAGAAATAATATTGGCAGACGAGCCTATCAGTAGTTTAGACGAAAAAAATTCTATTCAAATTATGGAAATATTTAAAAGAATTAATGAGAAAAAGAATAAGACAATTATATTGAATTTGCACAATGTCGAAATTGCAAAAAAGTTTTCTGACAGAATTTTAGCTCTAAAAAATGGAGAAATATTTTTCTTAAAAAGTAGTAAAGAGGTCAATGATGATGACATTAGAGAAGTTTATCAAAACACAAAAGAATAAAATTTTAATTAAATATTTATTAGCTTTTTCTATAATTTTATTATTCTTTTTTACTCTTAATCTGGATTTTCAAGATTATATAATTGGCTTTTCAAGATTAAAAAATTTGATTTTAAGTATGATGAGACTTGATACTGAAGACTATAAAATTGTTTTTTTTAAACTTTTTGAAACCTTTATAATTGCATTTTCCTCTTCATTCTTAGGGGTATTAATAGCTGTAATTTTTTCTCCATTTTTGGCAAAAAATATTTTTAAGAATAAATATATAATCAATATATTATCTATTTTTTTTACAGCTTTTAGAACTATTCCAGCTTTGGTATTAGCAGCAATATTAGTAAGCCTAGTAGGTGTTGGAAACTTTACAGGTTTTTTAAGTTTATTTATAATAACTTTTTTCTCTAGTTCTAAGTTATTAAAAGAATATTTGGAGGAAATTGATTCAAAAAAAATACTGGCTTTTAAGACTTTTGGATTTTCTAAGTTTGTATTTTTAAAATCTTGTGTTTATCCACTATCAAAGCCTTTTATTGTTTCCTTATTTTTCTTAATACTAGAATCTAGTATTAGAGGTGCAAGTGTATTAGGAATGGTTGGAGCCGGTGGTATAGGAGAAGAATTATGGAAAGATTTAAGTTTTTTGAGATATGACAAAGTTTCTTTTATCGTTCTAATACTACTAATTTTTATTTTTATAACGGATACAATAAGTTGGTTTTTTAGAAAAAAAGATAACTATATTAAAGTTTCTACTTATAAAGGATACAAATTTAGTAAATTAGCTGCTTTTCTAATAAAAATTTTTCTAACTATATTTATCATTACTACTTTATTAATTTTATACAATGATAGCACTAAAATATCTTTCTCTGTTTTTCTTGAGAGATTATCCACTTTCTTGAAAAAGTTCTCAAATATAGATTTTTCTTATTCAATAAAAGGCTTATTTGCACTATGGGATAGTTTATTAGTAGCGTTCTTTGCAACAATTTTTGCAGCACCAACTTCATTAATAATAAGTTATTTTGCTAGTTCTAATATTTCAAGTAAAAAAGTATCTTTTTTAGTAAAAATTCTTATAAACTTTATAAGAACTTTCCCTCCAGTTATAGTTGCTATATTATTTTTTACTGGTTTTGGTCCTGGACTTATAAGTGGTTTTCTTGCACTATATCTTTATACTACCGGAGTATTAACTAAGGTATATGTTGATATTCTAGAAAGTGTTGACTATGATTTTGGAATCTACGGGAAGAGCCTAGGTTTAAAAAAATTTTATATTTATCTAAAATTATGGATTCCAGCAACTTATACTAATTTTATATCTGTTTTATTGTATAGATTTGAATCTAATATGAAAAATTCAAGTGTATTAGGAATGGTTGGAGCTGGAGGTATTGGGCAACTTCTTATAAATAATATTGCTTTTAGAAACTGGGAAAAAGTTTGGATATTATTATTAATTCTAATTTTTGTTATAATTTTAATAGAAAATATATCTTATTTTATAAGACAAAAAGTTAACAAATAATTGAGGCCTCTTGATAGCAGTATGAGTTCTACAAGCTCAATAATCAAAAAATCTTCAAAATAATATGGACATCAGAGGCATACTTCAATATTTAATTTTATACTTTACTTATATAACAATAAAGCCTCTTGATAGCAGTATGAGTTCTACGAGCTCAATAAACACAGGCTCTTCGAACTAATACGGACATCAGAGGCTAATTTTTAATATAATATAATTTAATTTAATTTACACTTTCCTATAAAGAGCTTGGAGGTCAATTATGTACAACGAAGATGAACTCTTTATTTTTTCATATCTTTATTCAACTAACAATATCGTAATACAAAATATCGCCTATAAAATTTTTAATCTTAGCCTACAAAATAATATAAACTTTTTTGGACTTACTGAAAAAGATAAACTTTATTTTTTAAAAGAAAATTTCAATTCAGAAAAAATAAATATTATTTTAAAATTAACTGAAAAAGAAAACCTATTTTCTATGGCAATGGAAAAAAATAAAATATTAGAGGAATGTAGAAAAGAAAATATTAAATTATTATTTTACTCCGATAAAAATTATCCTAAATCACTAATAGGTATAAAAGAACCTCCCTTTATACTATATATAAAGGGACATTTTCCTACTGAAGAAGAACTTTCTAAATCCTATGCAATAGTTGGTACAAGAAATCCAAATGAAAAAGGAATAAATTTTGTTAAAGAAATTGGAAAATTTTTAAAAAATAATAATTATTACAATATTAGTGGCTTAGCTAAAGGGATTGATGAAATAGGTCATTGGGTAACATTAGGAAAAACAGCTGCTATTTTAGGACAAGGTTTAAATACAGCAATTTATCCCTGCAACAATAAAAAATTATCAGAAGAAATATTAAAAAACAATGGTTTTTTATTATCAGAATTTTTACCAAACACAAAAATTTCCACATTTAATCTATTGAAAAGAAATAGATTACAATCAGCTTTAACATCTGGTATTATAATAGGACAAACAGCTTTAAAAGGTGGAACTGTTCAAACTTTTAAATATGCAAAAGCTCAAAAAAAGAAAATCTTTATCTCTGATTTCAACGAAGATTTTATAAATAAATATAAAAAGGATTTATTTATATTGAAAGATGAAAAAACTTTTAAATACTTACTTGATGATACTTTTTCTCAAAATCTACAAATAAAGCTTTTCTAAATTATATAGAGTCTCTTGATAGCCGTATGAGTTCTACGAGCTCAATAAACACAGGCTCTTCGAACTAATACGGACATCAGAGACTAATTTTCATTATTTAATTTTATACTTTCCTATAAAATAAAAATGTATATGTCCATATTAATTTGACCAAAAATTATTAGTGTGATATCATAATAAATATGATAAAATCGGTATTTTAACAAAGAAGGTTATAATGAAAAAAGAAGCACTTAAAATTTTAAAAGAGTTTTACGGATATGAAAATTTTAGAGAAGGTCAAGAAAAAATAATCGATGCTATCTTAGAAAAAAGAAATGTTTTAGGAATAATGACTACTGGAGCTGGAAAATCAATTTGTTATCAAATTCCAGCTTTAATTTTTGAAGGTTTAACAATAATTATTTCTCCATTAATATCATTAATGACAGATCAAGTTAACGGATTAAGACTAGTGGGAATAGATTCAGCCTATCTTAATTCAACTTTATCTATGAAGGAATATAATCAAATTCTATTTAAAATAAAAAGAAAAAAAATAAAAATATTATATATTTCTCCAGAAAGATTAGAAAATGAGTATTTCTTACAATTTATAAAAAATATTGATATTTCAATGCTTGTGGTAGATGAAGCTCACTGCGTGTCACAATGGGGGGAAAATTTTAGAAGAAGTTATCTCAAAATATCTGATTTTATAAAAGTAATTAATAAAAATAATTTACAAATTGTTGCATTAACAGCAACTGCAACACCTAAAATAAAATTGGATATCATTCAAAAATTAGGTATGGAAAATCCTATTGTTTTTACAGATTACTTTAATAGAGATAATATTTATTTTAAAGTGATTGATAATACAGGTCTTGACAAGGGTTTAGATATTGATGGAAAACCTTTTATAAGAGAATATATAACACAAAATCATAGAAAATCTGGAATAATATATTGCTCTACAAGAAAAAATGTGGAAGAAATGTATATATTTTTAAAAACTTTGGGTAGAAATGTAGTTAAGTATCATGCTGGACTTTCTAAAGAAGAAAGAGATGAAAATCAAAAAATGTTTTTAGATGATGATGCACAAATTATGGTTGCTACAAATGCTTTTGGTATGGGAATAAATAAATCTAATATAAGATATATTATTCATGCCAATATTCCTGGAAACTTAGAAGCTTACTATCAAGAAGCAGGAAGAGCTGGTAGAGATGAAGGTCCTGCTGAAGCTATACTAATTTATAACGAGAAAGATAAAGCTGTACAAAAATTTTTAATTGACAAAGAAACTGCTGGTAAGGATTTTAAATATAAAGAAAAAAAAGAAAAAGCATTCAAAAAAATGATAGAATATGCTGAACTTACAAGTTGTTATAGACAATATATTCTTAGATATTTTGGTGAAAAAATGATAAGAGACTACTGTGGATATTGTGAAAATTGTAAGAAAGAAAAAAATATAAAAGATTATTCTATTGAAGCAAAAAAAATAATTTCTTGTGTAGGAAGAACAGGAGAAAATTTAGGAGTTTCTACTGTTTCAAATATTCTTTTAGGAAGAGCAGATTCTAAAATGCTAAGAAAAGGTTTGGATAAAATTTCAACCTTTGGAATAATGAGAGAATATAAGCAAGAATGGATAGAAGATTTTATAAATCACATGATATCTGAAAAATTTTTAAACCAGAGTGCTGGAAGTTTTCCAGTTTTAAAGCTTGGCGAAAAGTATAAAAAAATTTTAGATGACAGTCTTAAAATAAAAAGAAAAGAAAATGAAAATGTTGAATTTGATTATTTTGAAAATGCTCTTTTTAAAGAATTAAATGCATTACGAAAAGAGATATCAAAAAAAGAAAATGTAGCTCCTTATATAATTTTTTCTGATGTTAGTTTGATTGAAATGGCTGAGAAAAAGCCTAAAAACAAATGGGAAATGTTAAAAATAAAAGGGGTAGGAAATCAGAAATTTAAAAGTTATGGGGATATTTTCCTAGAAAAAATACTGCAGTATACTAAATAAATAAAGTCTCTTGACAGCCGTATGAGTTCTACGAGCTCAATAAACACAGGCTCTTCAAAAAATATAAAAAAAATAAGAGGTAGAAAATGATAGAATTTTTTATTGCAAAAAAACAAATGTTAGAAAGAAAAAAACAAAGTATATTATCAATAATTGGAGTTTTAATTGGAGTAACTGTCCTAATTGTATCACTGGGAGTATCCAATGGTCTTGATAAAAATATGATAAATAGTATTTTATCCTTAACAAGTCATGTAACTGTTTACTCTCCAGAAAATATTGAAAACTATAAAGAAATTTCAGAAAATATTGAAAAGATAAAAGGGGTTAAAGGAGTAGTTCCAACTATAGATACTCAAGGAATTATAAAATATGAAGCTTACACAAGTCCTTATGTAGCTGGTGTAAAAGTTGTTGGTTACGATTTAGAAAAAGCTATCAGTTCTATGAAAATAGATGAAATGATAATTGATGGAAAAATAGACCCAGAAAACAAAAAAGGAATCTTAATTGGAAAAGAATTAGCAAGTTCAACAGGTGCTATGGTTGGAGATAAACTAAAACTTGTTACTTCTGAGAATACTGATATTGAAATGGAAATTATGGGAATATTTCAAAGTGGTTTTTACGATTATGATGTCAATATGGTAATTATTCCACTAGTAACTGCTCAATATATTACTTATAGTGATAGCACAGTAAATAAGTTATCTGTAAGATTGGATAATCCATATACAGCTTCAACAACTGTAATAGATATTGCTAAGGTTATCCCTGAAAATTTCTATTTAAATACTTGGGGAGAACAAAATAGAGCCTTACTATCTGCTTTAACACTAGAAAAAACAATAATGATTATAGTTTTCTCTTTAATTGCTGTTGTTGCCGGTTTCTTAATTTGGATTACACTTAACACACTTGTTAGAGAAAAAACTAAAGATATCGGTATTATGAGAGCAATGGGATTTTCTAAAAAGAATATTATGAAAATATTTTTAATACAAGGTCTTATTCTAGGTATAATTGGAATTATTATAGGAATAATACTATCTTTGATATTGTTATGGTATATTAAAAATTACACTGTTGCTATGCTTTCAAATATTTATTATATTAGAAATATTCCTATTGAAATTTCATTAAAGGAAATAATGGTAATTGTAGGAGCAAATTTTATAATAATATTAATCTCAAGTATTTTCCCTGCTTACAGAGCAGCAAGATTAGAAAATGTGGAGGCTCTTAGATATGAATAATGATATAATAATGAAATTAGAAAATATAGATAAATTCTATATGGAAACTGGAAATAAACTTCATATATTAAAAGAACTAAATTTAGATATAAAAAAAGGTGAATTTATTTCTATCTTAGGTAAATCTGGTTCCGGGAAATCTACTCTTTTAAATATTATGGGTTTACTTGATAAAATTGATGCAGGAAAAATTTGGATAGATAATAAAGAAGTTTCTTCTTTAAGTGAAAATGAGAAAAATGAAATTAAAAATAACTTTTTAGGCTTTGTATTTCAATTCCATTATCTTATGAGTGAGTTTACAGCCTTAGAAAATGTCATGATACCGGCTTTGTTAAAAAAATATAAAAGTAAAAAAGAAATAGAAGAACATGCCAAGGAATTATTAAAAATTGTTGGTTTAGAAGAAAGATTCAACCATAAACCAAATCAGTTGTCAGGTGGAGAAAAACAAAGAGTTGCTATTGCTAGGGCTATGATAAATAGACCTAGTTTAATTCTAGCTGATGAACCTACTGGAAATTTAGATGAAGATACAAGTGAGCTTATTTTTTCACTTTTCAAAAAAATAAATAAGGAATACGGTCAAACAATAGTTGTTGTAACTCATGCAAAAGACTTATCACTGATAACAGATAGACAACTATACCTAAAAAAAGGAAAAATATAAAATAGTTAATATCCGGAATAAAGGAGAAAAATGAGAGTATTAGTAGTTGAAGATGAAAGAGATTTAAATAATATTATTACTAAGTATTTAAAGAAAAATAATTTTAATGTTGATAATGTTTTTGATGGAGAAGAAGCCTTGGATTATCTAAATTCGACAGAATATGATTTAGTAATTTTAGATGTTATGATGCCAAAAATTAATGGTCATGAAGTTTTAAAGACAATGAGAAAGGAAAATAATGATACTCCTGTTCTTATGTTGACTGCTAAAGATGGTATTGATGACAAAGTAAAAGGTCTAGATTTAGGAGCTGATGATTATTTGATTAAACCTTTTGATTTTGATGAGTTATCAGCTAGGATTAGAGCCATTACAAGAAGAAAATTTGGCAATACTACTAACATTTTACAAATAGATGATTTAATAATAGACATAAATAAAAAAATAGTAACTAGAGCCGGAATAAATATTGAGCTTACAGCAAAAGAATATGAGGTACTTGAATATCTTATACAAAATAAGGGACACATACTTAGTAGAGATAAAATTAGAGATGGTGTATGGAATTTTGATTATGAAGGTGAATCAAATATCATAGATGTTATTATTAAAAATATTAGAAAAAAAATAGCTATTGGAGATTCAAAAGATTTAATATTTACTAAGAGAGGATTGGGTTATGTCATTAGAGAAGATTAAAAAAATAAATTTCTTTGAAAAATTATTTTTAAGGCTTCCAATAAAAATACGATTAACAATATGGTATAGCTTTTTTATAATTATTCTATTTTTTTCAATTATAACAATTGGATTTTATCTTGAAGATAAATTTATTAATGATAGTAAAACCGAAGAATTAATAGAAGGTGTTGAAAAGATATTATATAAGCCCGAGAAGTTCAAATCTTTTAATAATGGTATTTATTTCTTAAAATATGATAATAATAATAATATCATAGAAGGAAGAGTTCCAAACAAATTTGATTCATCTCTTCCATTTTCAATAGAAGATATAAATGTTTTTAAAAATTCTAAGACAAAATTTTTATACTATGATGTAAAAATAAATGAAAATGGAGAATGGGTAAGAGGAATATTTCCAATAGCAATTTTTGAAAGAGAACTATTAAAATTTGTATATATCCTATTATTTTTAACTCCTTTTGCAATTTTTTTAATTGTTTATGGTGGGTATAAAATAGTAAAAAAAGGATTTTTACCTATAAAATCTATAAGTGAAACAACAGAAGAAATCACAAAAAAACAAAATTTCTCAAAAAGAATTGACTTGTTTTATGCAAAAGATGAAGTGTCTGCCTTAGCAAACACTTTAAATGAAATGCTTGATACAGTTGAAAATAGCTTTATTAGAGAAAAACAATTTACAGCAGATGTATCTCATGAGTTAAGAACACCTTTAACTGTTATTCTATCTGAGAGTGAATATGCTCTTAAATATTCAGATACTTTTGAAGAAGCTAAAGATTCATTAAAAGTAATTGAAAGACAATCAAAAAAAATGAAAGAACTAATAAATCAGATTATGGAACTTTCTAAACTGGATATAAAAAAAGAAATTGATAAAGAAAATTTTGATATCTCAAATACTTTCACTCAAATACTTGAAGATTACAATGGGTTAATTAAAGAAAAAGGGATAGAACTTAACAAAGATATCCAACAAGACTTAACATTTTATGGAAACAAAATTATGATAGAAAGAGTTTTTATAAATATATTAAATAATTCAATAAAATTTACTAAAAATAAAATTGATGTTTTTTTCTACTTAGAAAATGATAAACTCATTCTTAAAATAAAAGATAATGGGATTGGGATTTCAAAAGAAAATATTGAAAAAGTTTGGAATAGATTTTTTCAAGTTGAAAGCTCGAGAAACAAAGATGAAAATAAAGGAAGTGGATTAGGACTATCAATGGTCAAAAAAATCTTAGAATTACATTCTGCTAAGGCTGAAATAAAGAGTGAACTTAATAAAAGTACCGAATTTATTATAACTTTCTAGTAAAATAAAGTCTCTTGACAGCCGTATGAGTTCTACAAGTTCAATGAACATAAAATCTTAAAACTAATACGGACATCATAGACTATTTTTTAAATTTATACTTTTCTTATAAAAAATAAACAATATTTTTCTTTATTTATTTTAAAAAATGTTATATACTTTAAATAGGAAGTTTTTTTAATCATATTAAGGAGGTTTTTATCATGAATAACCAATATAACAAAGATGGAAAAAAAGAAGGTTTATGGGTAAAAATTTACGATAATGGGGTTGTACAAGAAGAAAGAAATTATGTAAATGGTGTGAGAGAAGGGATTTATAAATCTTATTATTTGAATGGTACAATAGAAATAATAAAGAATTATAAAAACGGAAACTTACATGGAAAATACCAAACTTTCTATAATGATGGTAAAATAAGTACTGAATACAACTTAGTAGATGGAAGAAAAGTTGGGGAATACAAAGAATATTATCCTAACGGAGTTCTTAAAAGAGAAGCTATTTATGTGAATGATGGAACTACTTCTAAAAATATTAAATATTTCCCTAATGGAAAAATAAAATTAAATGTAAATTTTATTGATGGACAAATGGTAGGAGATTATACTGAATACCATTCTAATGAACAAGTTTTTAAAAAGTGTGTCTACAATGAAAAGGGAAAAATAGATGGACTTTATCAAGAATATGATACTAATGGAAATTTATTAAGAGAAGCACATTTTAAAAATGGAATAGAAAAATAATTTTATAATATTTTTTATTTAATTTCAATATAAAAATTATTATTTTTATAATAATTACAAAAAATTCTTGACATAAAGTATCATATATGTTATTATAATGTCATAGAAAATTAAATAATATAATTATGTAACGGAGGTATTGAAATGAAAAATAAAGAAAATTTAAACAGATATTTATCAAACTTAGGAGTGCTTATAACTAAAACTCATAACCTACACTGGAATGTAGTTGGAGAAAGATTTTCATCTTTACACGAATATACAGAAACTTTATATGACTACTACTTTGATAAATTTGATGTAATTGCTGAAATCTTCAAAATGAAAGGAGAATATCCTTTAGTAAAATTAGCTGATTACTTACAACATGCAACTGTTAAAGAAATAGAAGCTAAAGATTTTAAAGTATCTGAAGTTGTAAAATCTATAAAAGAAGATATGGAATTAATGTTAGCAGATGCTAAATTAATAAGAGAAGTTGCTAACGAAGAAGATGATTTCGCTGTTGCTAACGAAATGGAAGATCAAATTTCTCACTTCGTAAAACAACTTTGGTTCATTGAAGCAATGTCAAAATAATAAATAAAAATGAACTGCACCAAAGATCTTAGAGATCGGAGGTGCAGTTTTTATATTGAGAAAATAAATAAATAAATAATAATTACTTTTTAGAATCTATATTGTAATCCTGTTGAAATTACTGAATCTGCCCATTTCTTGTCTTCTACTCTGAAATCTACATTTCCATAAACTCCAAATGCTGGATTTATTTCTCTAAATGCTCCAACACCTATCCATGTTGTATTCTTTGCTTGTTTTACTCCATAGAATTTTTGATTTACATTAGTTCCTGTAAATTTTCCTTCATACGATAAATCTCTTTTATCTATATTTATTGCTTGTGTTACATAGGCTTGTATTCTGTATTTATCTGCTAAATATTCAGCTCTTGCTCCAACTAGGAAATTACTTGTTGTATAGTTTTTCTTATCAGCTTTTATTCCCCAAGCTGCTTCTGATTCATTGAAACTTCCTCTTCTTAGATAATCTTGAGAATATCCAACAAATGGTGTAAACCATCTAAATTTCTTTCCTAATTCCAGATAAGATGATAACATTCTATCATGATGTTTTATCTTTCCTGTTACTGTATCTCCAGTTAAAGTTAATAATTCTCTTTCAACCTTTGATGAGATATTAGCTAGTCCTAATCTACCTGTTGCATAGAATCCATAAGGTAAATCTTGTTTTCCATATAATGAAACTCCTACCATATCACTAGTTGATTTCCCGGCATATCTATTAAAATTTGCTTTTGCATATGAATAATTCATAGCCATTCCAAGAGTAGTTGTCGGTCCAAATTTAGTATCCATACCAAATTGTCCTCCTGTTACTCTTGTATCTGCTGAAGCATAACCATCTCTTTTTAGTTTTCCACCACTTCCTATTGCTGAGAACCATACTTCTGAATCTTTATTAGAGTTTTTTAAATTATCTAAACCAGAGAGTCTATTTGATAAATCTCTATTAATATTTTGAGATTGTAAGAAAGTTAATGCTTGTGCTGAAGCATATATTTCTCCCGACATCAACTCTGTTGCTGATGAAAAGCTTGTTGGTGACATACCTTGTAATGTTGCTACCATTGTTAATTCTTTATCTGTTGCAGTACCTGAGAACACTTTTCTATCTAAATCTTGGAATACATTTTCAACATTTTCTGCTACATTTCTTGAAGATTCTTCTGCATTCTCACCTAAATATTCAACTGGATTCTCTCTTAACAATGTTGCAACTACTTTCCCGTCTTTTACTTCTACATTAGCTTTTCTCATTCCATCTATTTGAGCATTAGCAACAGAACCTTCAGCATTAGCTCCTTCCAATAGAACAGCTTGTTCTCCCATAGCTACATATCTATCAGCTGATAATAAAACTGCTGCTCCTTGCATATTGACATTTCCCAATACTCTTACTTTTGAAGAAATATCCATCTCTGTTGTAGAACCTGGACGTGCAATATAGTCTCCACCAATTATTGCAGTTGTCCCTTTTACTTTTAATGTACCTTTATTATCTACATTTCTTGCAATTATTTTATCTGCCGTTATTTCTGAATCATTTATTACATTATATGCATTTGTATTATACCCAATAATTGCTTTACTATGTAGAACTAATGTTCCATCATTTTCAATATCTACTTTATTTGCATGAACCTTATGTATTTCTAAAGTCCCATCTTTTACAATACTTCCTCTTTCATAAGAGTTATTTCCTGTTAAATGTAAAGTTCCTTTTCCAGACTTTTCAAGTCCTCCGTCTCCAATAATATCATTTTCAAAATATGAAACCTTACCTTCTGGTATATCAGCTCTAAATATATTATTAGAATTTTGAGAATCTTTATATTGTTTACGAATATTAATAAAAGCTCCTGGTCCTTTTAATGCTCTTTCTTGATTTAACATCCCCCAACCATATTTACCTTCCCAATCTGGTGAAGGAGATGTATTTCTAATAAAGGTCTCATTCTCATATATTTCAGTTCTATCTGTTGTAGTAAACAGAGTTTGTCGAACTTGGTCAACTGTCATCCAATCATATTTTTGAGCAACTAAGGCTGCTGCTCTTGCAACTTTTGGTGCTGCAAAAGATGAACCTTTCCGACTTACTCCATCTTTATCAAAAACTTCAGCATCAGCTGAAATTGCCCACCAACTTGCTGTACCTGCCCAAGCAAAATGTCCGTCATAATGAACATTTAGTTTATTCCCTGCTTTTTTCTGAACTCCTACAACAGCTATCCACCCCTTTTCTAAATCAGAATTAATACTTGGTAATGCTGCTTGAAGATAAGCATCACTACTTTCAGTATTTCCATTTGCCCAAACGAAAAGTGTATCTTTATCTACTTGTTCATTATAGAAATTTAATAATTTTTCTCCTTCTTCTTTATTAGATGAAAAAATAGCCTTTTTCTCATCAGAACTTCTCTTGTTATAAGTAGCCATAGATTCAGGAACTCCCCATGACTGAGAAATAACCTTTACTTTTTGATTAGGATCAAATTTTGATAACAATGTTTTATACACTGCTACATTTGGTATAACTCCATTTCCATCAGTTTGTCCTATACTTCCTGCAATTACACCTAATTGATTCCTGTCTCTTAAAGCTCTTAAAACTAAATCTCCATGGTCATTAGCTCTAGGATTAGTATTTCTATCTAAAATTTCTATGTTGTCATATTTATTTTTTAAATAAACCCTTCCAGAAATGAAGTCTCCATCTAAAACTCCAACTTTAACTTTACTACTATCCCTTACTTCATTATCTGTAGGAATACTTTCAGCAGAATTCTTTTGTTCTTTTAAAATATGCTCTTTTACTTCTGCTTCATTCATTCTTCCTCTAAGTGATTCAAGTGATTCTCTTGGCTCATTTTGAGTAGAATTATTTGGTTTTACAGAACTATTCCCATTCTCTTTATTTAACATATTATTTGTAGTATTATTTGTATTTCCAGAATTATCTGAATTTACTATATTTTCTACTTTTTTCCCTATAGGCGACACATTACTTGCCGGATTTGTTGGAGCATTTGAGCTTCCGCCTCCACCACCTCCACTGCCTCCACAGCTTACAAATAAAAGTGCTGCTAAGCCTAATAAAATTATTTTATTTTTTACTTTCTGTTCACTCATCTCCTTAAATATTCTCCTTTTAATTTATTTTTGTTTGATATTCTCATACTAAAGTAAATTAAACTTTACTACACAAAAAATATTCACAATATTATAACATGTTATAATTATATATTTCAAATATTTTTCCCAAGATTTTTCAAAACTTTCTTTTATCAAAAAAGAGAATTTTCAAGTTTTTATTCTCAAAAATTCTCTTAATTTTGCTAAGTCATAGTCTAAACTTTTTTTATCGATATTATTTGACAAATAACCATAAAAAAAGGAACCTTTTGAACACTCTAATTATTGAGATACAATTTTACCTTTATCGTTTAATAAGCAATTTTTATAAAAGTCCCAATAATAAATTTCTGTTTTAAAAACATTATGAAAAGCTATGATTTTTAAACTATTATCTAATATTTCAAAATCATATTTATAAAAACAATCATTCTTTATTTTTCCAAAAAAAATACATATCTGATTATAAAATCTCCCCCAAGTCATTCCAACTTTAATACCTGTTCCTATATTAACTCCACTTTTGGTTTGCCCTAAACTATTAACACTAATTCCAAATGGGAAAATATAAGTTTTCTCCTTTACTTTAACAGGACAATTTAAACCTTCTTTAAATAATAAAAAATATTCTTCATCTTTAATTATTTTAGGTTGCATATCTTCACAATTCATAACTTTTCCTGAAAATAATTGAGGATACTCTTTATAAAGCTTCCTTATAGGTTCAACTGTTCCCCATTCTTCTTTTACAGGATGTTCTTTCACACAAATAAAATAAGCTTCATTATTAGTGAAATATACAAATAACAATTTTTTACTTCTTTCTACAAACTTATTGTTACTTTCTTTTCCAAGATGAAAATGATAAATTTCATAAAGATTAAAAAAAGTATCTATATTGGAAATTTTATCAATTCCTTTACTCATATACTTTTCTATTTCTTTACCTTCTTCTATATCTTTTTCTATTTTTGAAATAGATAAACATTCATCAGCAGTTAAATTTTCTTCTAATTTACTAAGCCTTATAACTTTTCTCGCTTTAACTGGAATTTTAGAAACCATTTTATTAATTATAAAAAATATAGCTTTTTGAAAATCTATTTCATTTGTTGAATACTCCCTATTAAAATATTTTAAAAAGTCTCTTTCAAAAATTTCAGATTGATACATCATAATTTTACCCCTCTCTGTAATATTTTTTATAATAAGATAATTTAATATATTATTTTGTTATATTTTTATCTATATTTTCCAACTTATCTTTAATTTCATCTAAATTTGACAAAATCTTATTTTCATAATCATCTTTATTATCAATTTCTTCAGCCATTGCATTCATATTAGTTTTAAATATGAGAGTTAGTATTACTGTGAATTTTAAAAAAGATATGATACTATTGAATATTAAAGCAGCTAATATTATTCTTTTCAGTCCTGTTGTGGGATTTAAAAAATTATACTTCCTATTGCTAGCATTGTTTCAGTCATTCCAAAAATAATTGTATCTATTAATTGAGTATCTAACTTTTCTTTTAACATTTTCTTTGTAATTCCTATAATAGATGTTGCAATTATTGTTATAACAGCTATATAAACTCCAATTATGATAGAAAAAAATGATATAACATCAGCTCTTCTTTCTTTTTCAATTATTAAGGAAAAATCAAACTTTTCTAAGTATGTGGAAATTAAAATTATTATAAATATAACATATATCCCTATTTCTAATTTAGAATTTTTTAAAAATCCAAAAATTTTTTTTAACATTTTGATTTCCCCTCCTTAATTCTATTATTCTGTTTGTCTAAATTCATACTCAACCATATCAACTCGTATTTGTTCCCTATAATACCTTTCTATTTCTCTTCTAAAATATATTCTTTCTTCATTTAGAACTTGTTTCCAATTATCTCTTAGATATTCTGGTGAAATATTTTTTGTATTAATCTTAAAATCGTGTTCGACTATAATATTAGAATTTTTTAATTTCGACCATTCTATAGTTTCTTGAGTATTATTTTTATAATGTACTATTATTTCCTTTACTATTTCAGCATTTAAATCTATTTGTTCTAATAAATAAATCATATTATCAAATTCTAAAGATGATTCTTTCTCGGCTCTTCCTACTCCTATAGAAAAACTAAAATTTTTAGGAGATAAATCTTCTTTCAAACCATTACACAAGGTTATTAATTTTTTTAATAAACTATCTTCATTTTCTCCTAAATTATGGTTATATAAAGTAGTTGAAGGCTGACTCATATCTAGTACAAATTCTACCTTTCTAATATACCTAGCTCTTCTAATTGTATTTAAATCCTTATTTTTAAAAATAGGATGTATCTTAATAACAAAATCTCTTTCTTTTGGTAAAAAAGAATTTAAGTATCCTTCAATATGATTTATATTAGGCCCATCTCCTGAAGTTGTAAATGCTAGTATTTTTTCTTCTTCATCGTATTCTAATGAATTTATATTAAAAATCTCAGTATTTATTTCTTCAAAAATACTTTCATCATTAACAGTATATGAAATACCTTCCTTTAATTTTCCAAAAGGTATAATTATATGCTTAGAATTATTGTTATCAAAATAAAATCTTGAACAAGTAATTACTTTGTTTAAAATATTTCTAATTTTATGGTTGTTTTCTAAATAATTTTCTAATCTTTAAAAAAAATCTAAAACAGATATATTTTTAATAGGTTTTCCATTCTTTTCAAAAGCGATAGTATATAATCTAACAGAATTTGCCATAATTTTCTCAACCCCCATTTATTTACTTATATCATATATTATACAACTTTTTTCACAAAATAAAAAAGAGAATTTTCAAGTTTTTATTCTCAAAAATTCTCTTAATTATGCTAATTTATAGTCTAAACTTTTTCATCAACACGATTTGACAAATAACCTAAAAAAAGAGAATTTTCAAGTTTTTATTCTCAAAAATTCTCTTAATTATGCTAAGTCATAGTCTAAACTTTTTCATCGATATTATTAGACAAATAACCTAATTTTATGAGTACATCTCACTTTATTAATTTTTTATATCTCTTCACTTATCTCAAGTAAATATTTTCCATAATCTGTTTTTATTAATTCATTTCCTAATTTTATTAGTTGTTCTTTACCTATCCAACCATTTCTATATGCAATTTCTTCGATACAAGCTACATAATTTCCTTGTCTTTCTTGTATTGTTTCAATAAAGTTAGAAGCTTGTAATAAATTTTTATGACTTCCTGTATCAAGCCAAGCAAATCCTCTACCTAATAAGTTAACCTTTAAAGACTTTTCATCAAGATACATTTTGTTTAAATCAGTAATTTCTAATTCTCCTCTTTTGCTTGGCTTTAAAGATTTAGCTTTTTCAACAACTGTATTATCATAGAAATATAGACCTGGAACAGCATATTTTGACTTAGGTTTTTCTGGCTTTTCTTCTAAAGACACCACATTATTATCTTTATCAAACTCAACAACACCGTATTCCCTAGGATCTTTTACAAAATAACCAAATATTTCTGCCCCTTTTTCTAATCTAGCAGCTTTTTTTACTATTGGAGAAAATCCTTGTCCAAAGAAAATATTATCTCCCAATACAAGAGCTACATTATCATTTTCTATAAAATCTTCACCAATTATAAAAGCTTCTGCAAGACCATTTGGTTGTTCTTGAATTTTATATTGGATATTCATTCCTAATTCTGTACCATCACCTAAAAGTTCTTTAAAACAATTTATATCTCTTGGAGTTGAGATAATTAAAATTTCTCTTATTCCTGCTAATATCAATACAGATAATGGATAATATACCATTGGTTTATCATATATTGGTAATATTTGCTTTGATACACTTTTTGTTAAAGGATGAAGTCTTGTCCCACTTCCACCAGCTAAAATTATTCCTTTCATAGTTAGTCTCCTTTCTATATCATCTTATGTTATATCTATTATATTAGAAAATCAAATCATTTAAAACAAGAAAAAAAGTAAGTGATTTCATTGTTTTTATCTAATTTAATGAATTCTATTTAACAAATAATCTCTTTTATTGATTATATACTTTTTTACTATTATTAATAATCTTTTAACTTTTTTGAAATTAATTTTTCTAGAGGTTTTTCTATAAAGTAATATGAAAAAACTCCAAATATATATAACATTATTGTAAATATCATCATTACTCTATAAGAATTTAATTTTATATTTAAATTATATCCTTTATTAACAATTATAAGTATTAAAATTCCTACTACATGCCAAACATATACATTAAAAGATATTTCAGCAATCTTACTAATTATTTTTTTTAAATATATTACATTTACTTCATTAATATGAAATCCTATTATTAATGTTGGATAAAAAATAAAAGTTAATGTATAATTTAAATTTTTTTCTACAATATAATAATGCCTAGAGATTAAAAATATT
>QWCZ01000179.1_pt1 | contig 33022 bp, 25 predicted proteins | sample 1972651 | NCBI WGS metagenome assembly QWCZ01 (sample SAMN09866695, study PRJNA288562) | Human oral metagenome isolate pre1_saliva, whole genome shotgun sequencing... | isolation source: mouth | host: Homo sapiens | place: USA: California
CAGACACCCAGATTGAAGCCCAATGGGAACACGCCTCGCGCACACACCCCGCAGCCGGTGTCATCCCCAGATGGGGCGATGCTATCGCCTGGCACGACCTCCACCACACAAGCCCCCACCGAAACAACTGGGACTAACCCTCCACCAACTCTTTTTGTCCTTTAACCCAGATGGTGACTATTGGTGGCAGTTGGGAATCAGTCACCTCTCCCTTTGATAGACTTAGATCCACCGTCATAGCTAATAGCAGTGAGTTGGGAATCAGTCACCTCTCCCTTTGATAGACTTACACCGGCCCCTACCCAGATAGCCACCAGGTTGGGAATCAGTCACCTCTCCCTTTGATAGACTTACCGGCCGCCAGCGCCTTTACAATCTCGGGTTGGGAATCAGTCACCTCTCCCTTTGATAGACTTACGACACCTTAGCGCGGCGCGTTTTCCTGGTTGGGAATCAGTCACCTCTCCCTTTGATAGACTTATCGCATCGTCTCCACATCCTGGGCACAGGTTGGGAATCAGTCACCTCTCCCTTTGATAGACTTAGGGAACAGCCACACCTGCCCGATCTGACGTTGGGAATCAGTCACCTCTCCCTTTGATAGACTTACCCACCCCAACAATATAAAACCAATGTAGTTGGGAATCAGTCACCTCTCCCTTTGATAGACTTATTAAGCTTGACCGACCATTTGCCTGATAGTTGGGAATCAGTCACCTCTCCCTTTGATAGACTTATCGAACATTCACAGCGGATACCCGCTTCGTTGGGAATCAGTCACCTCTCCCTTTGATAGACTTACCAAAGCCAGCAGCACCAGGGCGCTAACGTTGGGAATTAGTCACCTCTCCCTTTGATAGACTTATTTTTGCCACACTCTCACGCACAGCCGCGTTGGGAATCAGTCACCTCTCCCTTTGATAGACTTAATGTGTTCAAGCGCTTGGAGTTGGGCGAGTTGGGAATCAGTCACCTCTCCCTTTGATAGACTTAACCACCACCACCACCCGTGGCGTAAGACGTTGGGAATCAGTCACCTCTCCCTTTGATAGACTTAGGGCTGAGATGGCTACCGCGTCGGAGGGGTTGGGAATCAGTCACCTCTCCCTTTGATAGACTTAGCGAGTCTACGTCAAGGATGCGCTTGTTGTTGGGAATCAGTCACCTCTCCCTTTGATAGACTTACCGCAAGGAGGGCAAGGTCGCGGTGCTCGTTGGGAATCAGTCACCTCTCCCTTTGATAGACTTACTCTCAGGCGGCTCTAGATTTTTCTCAGGTTGGGAATCAGTCACCTCTCCCTTTGATAGACTTATAGTAGGTACTCACCAGATGATGATGGTGTTGGGAATCAGTCACCTCTCCCTTTGATAGACTTAACGGTCTGCGCGTTCTTGTAATAAATGTGTTGGGAATCAGTCACCTCTCCCTTTGATAGACTTATCTTTAGGTGCGCTACCCATGGACTTTAGGTTGGGAATCAGTCACCTCTCCCTTTGATAGACTTATTAGCGCACCAGGAGTGCAACAAGATTAAGTTGGGAATCAGTCACCTCTCCCTTTGATAGACTTATAGAGGGAGAGGTTTTCCTTGCAATCACTGGGTTTTCTAGGAGTTTTTGGCTAGAAAATCATCAACTGTTCAGGTGCAGACTCACTCTTTTGAGGCTTTGCGTTACGAAAATGGAGTCCACTAGCCCACTGTTTGTCACTCACGCTAATCACACGCACCTGCCCACCCTCTGGAAGATGCGTTTTGATAGCGCGAAGCACTGCATGATCCTGCCCACCGGTAGGCCAGTATTTCGCATAGACGCTGAACTGGACCATTATGAAACCCCAATCCAGTAAATCATGGCGAAACCTAGTTGCTTCGCGACGTTGCTCCTTTGTCTCCACAGGAAGATCAAACATTACTAGACACCACATTGCGTCATCCGCCATCGTTTTCACCGCCGAAATCAACCAAAGTTGGACCAGCCCAAGCAGTAACTTGTAGTCGATCTTCAACACCTTCCGCGTAGCGACCAAAAGTTTGGGCTAGAGCCTCGGCTACAGCCGGGATACCATGGCCATCAGCACTAAATTTCTGTGCAGCAGCCGCAACCAATATCTTTTTTACTTCCCTATCAGTTGGGCTAGCTGTCTTAGGGAGCTGAAAAACTACCTCATCTATTGCGGGTCGAAATGGCTCAATCAAATCATCAGCAAGAGCAAAAGCATTGCCCCTATCATGATGGAAGATACCTAGTGCAGGAGCTAAACCAGCAGCGAGTACAGCTCGCATAACATGCCCGCGCAGCACTGAATAGCCGTAGTCCAAGCAAGAATTCGACCCTACACGTTCACCTGATCCAGGTATACGCCTGGTCTCTAAAGTTTTAGACCAATACAACCTAGCTGCTTGGGCTTCTACATTTCCTGGATCGCCAGAACGCACTTTATCCACCAAAGCCAATAGCTGGCCGCTACCAGGAATTTTAAGATTCTCTAGCACTGCCGCTTGACCAGTAATTTTGGCGCGCACTAGACGTGCCCATGCGTTCTTTTTACGTGGCAAAGTCATAGCAGCCTGGGCTCGATGTCTTGCGGCCACTCGTCCATGTTCAGACCAGCTATAAGCACCACCTTCAGGGATACCCCGCCAATCACAGAACAGTAGTGCTACATCCGCTGTACATAGCCGATGCATAACTGACGCGCTTAGCTTGGTACCCATACCAACTAGGACAATTGCCAAGTCAGCAACTGGCACATGCACTGCTTCACCAGATTCTGGGTGAACAGTAATACCACCACGATCTGATTCAAGTGTTCCTTCAAAACCACTCAAATCAAGAACTCGCCATGCACCATCCATAGTTAGCTCAAATCCACTGATACAGGAAGATGAGCTCGCGATACCCAGCGTTCTTCACCAAGCGTATTACGACGTATAACGGTAACAGCACCATTTCCAAGCACAATATTAAGTGTTACATACCACCCTTTTCCGCTAACTAATTTCACGACGTCTTCTGAAATATCAGCGTCAAAGCCTTCTTCAGATATGAGATTAGGCCTTAGGCGAACCCTTGCATCATCCGGAAAACCACAAACTCGCCAAGAAGATGCTTCCGGATATTCTTTAAGTAAACCGCCAATTTGACCTGAAGGATAACGATCCGTTTCGACACGAATCTCATCACCTTCAACTAACCAGCCAATTTGCGTTGCAGTTCCAGCCGCAAGAGCTTTGCGGATAGTTTTAGAAGCAGTTCGCATTGAGATGGTTGATGGCTTAAGCGGTTCGGTAAACAAATCCTTGTGTTTCATGCGGCGCAAATCTGTTTGGAATACGCGTACCATAGCGTAGGTAGTTTTCTTACCATCGATTCGATAAATACGCGCGTGATGAATAGTGTCACCAATACCAGCAAAACCGCCGCGCACTTTAATCGCAGGAGCACCACTAGCAAAGAAGTTTACTTCATCGGTGGGGCCAAATTGTTTACCGTTTACGGTAATGCATCGCGTCGGATCTTCAGGTAACCCATTTTTAACATCAAAATCAGGTTGCTTGGTAAGCGCTGTCCATAGTGCCGGCGTCTCAGCCCTGTCAATTAGTTCAGCAGAAAGGGCATCACCTAACGCATAACTACATAGCGACTTGATAGTGTCATCATGCGCTTTGGCCAAACTAATACCAAGACGCTTGTTTTCACTGAAATGTACTTCATCTTTTTCTAAAGCATCATTGAATAGCTCTACAGCAATTCGCATTGCGTTAGTCCAAGCATTCCACCGACGATACTCGTCACGGTTAGAACCGTGGAATTCTTTCCAAGTCTCTTGCATCCCAGAGATTCGTTGTGAGTCACGCAGCTGCATACGCCATGACAGCAGCTTAGATACAGACTGGTTCATCAATGCAATAACCAGGGCATCCATCGCGTGATGCCTACGATCTAGACGAGTCTTACCTTTCCCACCAAGCAACTCCACTCGATTCTCAAAGCCTGAAGCTTTCCTAGCTTCAGCGGTTATAGCACCACGATAAACCCCTACTTGAGGAGCCTTCTGACCAGTATCTTTCAAGAGGTTTTCATAATATCCGAGGATACGCTCATGCAGCTCAACAGCCATCCAAGCCACAGACTCTAGCGAGCGGCCATCAAATTCCTCATCCGGCTTCTTAGATTCTAGGCGAGCAATAATCTCTTTTCTAAAATTTTTACTTTCTTTCTTAGAATAAATTTCTACCAGAGAATCATCTTCTTTTTGCAAATCATCTTTTTCAAGAAGCAATGAATTTACGCGCTCTTTAGCGCCCTCCAAGGAGACTCCAGGCCCAGCCTTACCAGATGACACCCAGACAGCAAAAGGAATGTTGCTTTTGCTAGCATTGCATGTTCTACATACTGCGGCCAGGTTTGAACGTTTATTGTTTGATCCACCATTTGTTCGCGGAACGATATGGTCCATCTCTGCGGTTTCAAAACTAATTTTAGTGTCACAGTAGAGACACTGACAATTTTGGCGGCGCAGTGCAAAATATTTTATAGTGTGGCTCCTGTGCACACGCCCAGATAGCCCTAACCGCTTAGCAGTCGCTTCAGCAACTTCCATGTTCTTCTTGTGGCGAGCCTCATTATCTCGGATTAGTTCTCTAACAACTTTTTCCGAAACCAGCCCTTCACGCACATGTTCAACATTCACAGATGCTGGAATACCCCAACGCTCAGTAGCTGCATCAATCCAGCGTGCAACTTGTTTCAATACACGATCTACAGCAGGGTTTCCCACAGGCGAATTAATAGGTTCAGGAGCAGGTTTCCAGTCATTACCTATATTAAATAGTCTCTTACGCGCTTCGTGAAGATCAATGCCTTCTTCTAGCATCAGATTAGTAAGCCTAGTTAAGCTATTAACCGAGTATGCTGCACGTCCAGTGGGTAATGAAATCTTCTCCAGTTCTTCCAGGTCTTTTTCACTAAAGCTCTGCGTTAACTTAGTTAAATCATCAAGCTCGTCATCCGTTTTAGGCGTATCTAATCTATCTGAATTAGATAGGTAATCAATCAGTTGCCCACGTTGGTCCTCTGAAGCCTGTTTCCACCAGTCCTTAAGAGCCTTAACTTTGCTCTGCTTAATGCTTGCAGAAGTTACATCCTTCGGAGGATACTTTAAAGCCGCTTGACCATCATATGAGGCACGTGCAGTTCCCTGCAGATCAGAACGATCAATCTCCAGCTTTTCAGCTACATCAAACCAGGTAACTTCATCTTTAGGACCGACATTACTCAGGTAATTTGTCAGCGTTTGCAGCTCTTTGGGACTCAGAGTGCGTTTACTACCCGCTTCATTAATACGTAGGTTAGTAAGGGTAGCTACAATATTAAACTTTTGGAAAGCTGGATGAGCTCTCTCTGCACGAATGTATTTTTTCTGCCCAGGCAGTTCATCGTGGCCTACTAGTTTATAGGCTGCACCTACTTCACGCGGATTCTTTGCCTTAAAGACAGCTTCAATTAGGCGCTCAACTTGGTCTTGTGGAACTTCTTGAGTAGCACAAATACGGCGGATCTCTTCGGCATTATCACTCTGGTGAAGTTTACCCTCGATAACACCTTTATCACCACGCACCCTACCTAGGACTATATCGCGCGGCTTATTCTTACTACTATCCTTTTCAGACTCTTCTAGCACCTGTAGCTCAGGGGTTGTAGCTAAGCTTAAAGACCCCAAAATAAATACATCTACCAGCTGACCTTGGGTAGCATCTGCAGCAAATTTTCGCCCGATCACACGAGATACATCTTGATTTAGATTAGTAAGAAACTCAGAAGGATACGGCAAACTAGCAAGCGAAGCAGGTTTCATATAAGGGTTACGCCAACCTCTGTGCCGAGCAATATGCCGCATAGCAATAGACAGCATTTCTTTACGCTTGGCATCATCAGCAATATAACCGTCAAGAAGCCGAGCGCGCGCATGCCAAGGCTCGTATGGATCGGGATAATCCTCAAGGTTAGGCAGGGGCCAACCAAACTCTTCTGACAGTAAGCGATCAAGCGCTACTAGTCGCTTTTTAGTTTCACGCTTCGCCCGCCGGTTACGGCGGGCCACACCAGAAACATTTTTCCGAGTCAGTGCGGCTTTACGGCTAGCTGGGTCAATACCAGCATCATGCCGAAATACTAGCGAGTTGAGCAGCCTGATTGGGTAATCGTCGTCATCTACTTCGACAGCACAAAAGCCAATGGAGTTAAGGCCAACATCAATACCGACCTTATAGCGAACATCATCTTTGGGGAGCGTAACGGCCATAGTTCATTATGGCACGTAACAGGGGTAATGGGAGGCAAAAAATTACCGGAACCTTTTGAAAATAAATCCAAAAAGTCCCGGCGGAGCATTCAAAAGCCGCTAACGAGTCGGCCTCTTGTTAAGAATCAGTCACCACAATGGTAGCACTCGCCGCCCCCGTTGCAACCACTAGATCAGCCAAAAAACAGACTCTACATAGCTAATTCAGTGCCCGTCCTGGCCACTACCTCACAGATCGCTACTACAACTTAGGAACTTTGCTATGCCTCTGCGGGAGCCGTGACCTTAAGGTTGACGATGACACCTATGAAGACCCACAAAATCCCGCCAATAAACAGGCAAGCAACCGGCTGCGTAGACAGGTGCAGCCAGTAACCAATCTGCAAGCCAAGAATCGTCCCAAGCGCCCCAAACGAGTACGACCAGCTCATGATCCGCACAAAACGCGTGCCCTTAAACTCTGCCTGGCGAAACGTCTCAAGAACAACCATCCGCGCCCGGTTAAGAATGGTTATGGCAAGCACGAAACCCAAAGCCAAAATAAACGAGCTACCCACAGCCAACTCAAATAAGCCAAACAGCAGCAAAATAGCACCCGACACCAGTGCGGAAGCCAGAAGCACAGTCTTAGCCGAGCCAACACGTCGCAGCCAGCGCCCCGCCGTCGGCCCAAGCATGGCGCCCACACCAAAGACCGCCAGCACAAGCCCCATGCCCGTAAAAGCACCCAGGTGAGAGGCCCGTTCAGCAGACACCCCTGCCACCCAGAGCAAGAACAACTCACCAGTCATCGCACTAGCGATTCGTATCATCAGCGATAACAGCGGAGACGCCGGCCCGGAGGCAAAAAGATCCTTGAAAAACTCTTTTACCGGCAAGCGGCTACCAGTCACTGCGTATTCGTCATCGTCAACGTCAAGGATTGGCTCAGCTGCAAACGTGGTCCGTGCAAATAGTCGCAAACCCGCCCCGCAAAGCGACAAAACCAGGTTTGTCAGCAATAAGGCCTCAATGGAAACCGAGGCGAAGAAAGAGCCAAGCGGCCCACCAATAACAAAGCCGATGAATGCGAGCCAAGAATAGAGCGTGGCGTTGAAAGCTAAGGCTGCTTTTTCGTCCACATTAGCGATAGCGGCCCCGTAGAACTCATCGGCGAGGTCACTGACTGGAGCGATAAGCGCGTCGATAAGCACGTAGGCAAAAAGGCAGCCAATCGCCAGCTGGGGCTGCAAGAACGTGATGGCTAGAGCGATGGCGCTCATTGCCGCTTCACACAGGTCTACAGTGATTAGGGCCTTGTCCGGGCTGATTTTGCCAACGATGCGCGCGTAAAACGGGAAGGTGAAAACAATGATTTGCTCGATCGTTTTTAAAGCAACAAGAGCAGAAACCGCGATAGTCCCAGATGCCGCAAAGGCACTGAAGCCAGCATTGACAACATAGTTACCAAACACCGAAGCGATAAGCCCGATGATCATTAAACGGCGCGCTTTAAGCAGTTTAGCTTGCGCTTTACCTGACAAAGTCATTCACGGCTCCCTCCAGTAAAAACCGGCATCAGCAGTCAGCAGTCAGCAGTCAGCAGTCAGCAACAGCCGTATCACACAACTTAGAAACAAAAAGGACGCTCACTTTATATCAAAATGAGCGCCCTAATGGTGGAGATGCGGGGAATCGAACCCCGGTCCGACAGCAGTGCAACAGGACTTCTCCGGGTGCAGTTTGCTAAAGAGTTTCTCGGCCTCAGCGTCTCACGCAAACTAGGACGCTTGGAACAGGCTCAGTCGACTAAAAGTCCCTTAATTCCCATCGACAAGGAATTAAAGCAGTGGCTCTCTAAATGACGCCAGTGACCGGGGCGAAAGCAAACCCGGGCTGACGGACTTGGCGACTGGCTCAGGCGGCCAGGGCGAAGTCGGTGCGGTTGTTATTGGCACCTATTGGTTTGAAACAGAGCGTTAACGAGATGACTGCTCATCCTCGACCCGCTTCTACTGAATCCACTACCGTCGTCGAAACCGATCATCCCCTATGTAGTTATCTGCCTACGGCAGGAATTGCATTTTAGCACAGCCTCCCGAAAAGCGCTAGTCCCAGCGGGGTTTGCTAGTGCCGACGACGCCGCCCGCGTCACCTCTCAGCCAACGCCGCCCGCGTAGCCTCTCAGCTAGCGCCGCTAGCATCGCTGCCCGCTCCCCCAGCGGCCCTCAGCCCTGGGGCGCGAACTGAGCCTCTCAGCCCTGGCGACGTCGAGCTGCGGCCACCGCCCGGGCAGCCTCACGCTTGTCCTGGGCCTCACGCAAAGCCTGACGCTTATCCCATTCCTGCTTACCGCGCGCTAAAGCTACCTCAACCTTGGCTCGCCCGTTGATGAAATACAGCTCCAATGGCACCACGGTATAGCCCTTGGCCTGGGTTTTAAACGCCCAACGGTCAATCTCGCGACGGTGCATCAGCAAACGCCGCTTGCGGCGTGGAGAGTGGTTGTTCCACGAGCCCTGCGAGTATTCAGGGATGTGCGCACCCTGCAGCCATGCCTGGCCGTCGCGGTCAAGCTCCACCCAGGCGTCAACTAACGACGCGCGTCCCATCCGCAGCGCCTTAACTTCCGTGCCGGTTAGGGCCAGGCCAGCTTCGAGTTTTTCCTCGACGGCGTAGTCGTGTAGGGCCTTCTTGTTGCGGGCAATGGTCTTGTGGGCATCCGAGGCAGCCTTAGCCTTCTGGGCGGCCGTCAGCTTCGGTGCTTTATCCTGCTTAGCCATAAGCGCCTCCAATCGTTGTGTATAAAACAGCCGGACGCATCAGTTTACCCGATACATCCGGCTGTTGCGCGAATTAATTCAGCGTCCCGCCAAAGCCCGCCAGCGCGAGCTGCGGCTTAGAAACCGGGCAGGCTCATGGGGTCAATGTTGACGCCGTCGCGAGTGACCTCAAAGTGCACGTGGCAGCCGGTGGCGTAACCGGTGGCGCCGGTGTAACCAACCACCTGGCCACGGCTGACGCTGGCCCCGTCACCCACGGCGCGCCCAGACATGTGGCATAGGGTGATGTTGTAGGAGTGGCCGTCAATGTAACCGAGGTTGATATCCAAGCCGATACCGCAGGAAACCGAATACCAGTAGGTGGCTACCCCGGCTGCCGGCGCGTATTGGGGCTGGTTACAGTCAGCAGCAAAGTCTGTACCGGCGTGGCCTTGGGCGGTGCCGGTAACCGGGTGGATGCGGTAACCAAAGGGACTAGTCACCACCCAGGGCGCGGGGATGGGGTGGCCAATATAGCCGCTGCCTAGCGAGTCAGACCTGGCCGAGCTAGAGGAAGCGTTAGTCATACTGCCGCTAGCTACAGCCTGGGCGTTGGCGGCGTCGATCTTAGCGATCTTGGCTTGGGCGGCGGCCTGGTCCTTGGAAACCTGGTCTAGTTGGGCCTGCAAGCCGGCTTTCTGGGTTTCCAGGTTGGAGGCGGCGGCTGAGGCGGCTGAGGCCCTAGCGGAAACCTCGTTGCGCTTGGTGGCAGCCTGGTTGGCGGCGTCGGTGGCTTCCTGGGCGGCCTTGTCTGCCTGCACCTTCAGGTTGCTGATGCGCTTGGCGACGGCGTCCTGGCGGGCTTTGCGGTTAGCGTCCTTAGCGCGCTGGGCTTCGGCATCAGCCAAAATAGACTCCTGCACGCTGGAGGCCACCTGGGTGACGTTGGAGCGCTCAGTCATCTGCGAAACCGAATCGGACTGCAATACGTAAGAAAGCGTGGTTAGCGAGTTGTCGCCCTGGTAGGTGGAGACCACCAGTGAGGCCACTGCCGCTTTGGAAGCATTGGCTTCCTTGGAGGAGTTAGTGGCCTGCTTGTTTAGCTGCTCTTGCTGGGCCTGGGCGCTAGCCAGCTGGGTGTTTACCTGCTGCTGGGTTTGCAGGGCCTGGGCTTGGATCTGCTGGGCTTTAGCCAACTCAGTTTTAGCCGCAGCCAGCTGGGTGTTGGCGTTTTGGGCATCCAGGTAGGCCTGGCCCAGCTTGGCGTCCACGCCTTCTAGCGAGGAGCGCAGTTGCGCTTCTTTCTGGTTGGCGCTGTTTAGCTGAGATTGGGCGTCGTCACGCTCGTCGGCGTGAGCCACCGGCAGGCCGTGACCCACTAGCCCCAGGCTTAGGCTCAAGGTGGCGGCGGCCGCCATCACCAGTGAGCCTGCTTTAGAAAGCGAAAGCTTTTTCATGATTTAGACCTTGGTGTAACGCGAGAGTGAAACCATGGAAGAAATTCCAGCTAGCACAATCGCCCCAAGCATCAAGAACGGCGCTACGGTGAGCACCTCGCGGGTGCCAATGAAGGCCATGGTGATAGACAGGGACTTAGCCAGCCAGTCGTTAATCAGGTAGTGCACACCCAGCAGTAGCACGCCTACTGCCAAGATGGCGCCGGTCAGGGCCGCGAGCATACCTTCAAGCATGAATGGCAGCTGGATGAAGGTGTTGGAGGCACCCACCAGGCGCATGATCGAGGTTTCTTTGCTGCGCGACATGGCCGAAAGTTTAATGGTAGTGATGATCAGCAAGAACGCTGCCACCGCCATCACAATGGCTAGGCCGGCAGCAAACCATGAGGCCCTATCCATCACCTTAAACAGTGGTTCGAGGGTGGCCCGCTGGTCTACCACGCGTTCAACCCCGGCCCTGCCTTGGAACTGCTCAGCCACCACCTGGTACTGCTTGGCGTCAACTAGTTTGACGCGGAATGAAACCGGCATCATGTCTTCGGTGGCGTTGCGGCCAATGGGCGAGTTGCCGTAGGCGGCTTTGAAGTTTTTGAAGGCCTGCGCTTTGGTTTCCATCTGGAAACTCTTTACGTAGGGCTTGAGCGAGTCTGAACGCAGGAAGGAATCTACCGAGGCGATCTGTGCCTGAGTGGCTTCACCGTTGGGGCAGCGTGCCTGCGAGGAGGATGAGGGGCACATAAAGATGGACACCTCAACCTTGTCATACCAGGCCCCTTTCATGGCGCTGATCTGCATCTGTAACAGTGAGGATGAGCCCACAAACAGTAGCGATACGAAAGAAACCAAGATGACGGACACGGTCATAGCCATGTTGCGGCTTAGACCCTGGAAAACCTGGGAGAAAATAAACCTGATACGCATTAAAACTACCTCAGCGGTTGGAGCCGTAGACGCCGCGTGCCTGGTCACGCACCACGTGTCCCTCTTCAAGTTCGATTACGCGCTTGCGCATCTGGTCTACGATTTCGTCGTCGTGGGTGGCCATAACCACGGTGGTTCCTTGGCGGTTAATCCGGTCTAGTAGACGCATGATTCCTACCGAGGTGGAGGGGTCAAGGTTACCGGTGGGCTCATCGGCTAGCAGTAGCTTGGGGCGGTTAACCATGGCGCGGGCGATTGCCACACGCTGCTGTTCACCACCGGAAAGCTCGTGCGGTAGACGCTTTTCCTTACCCTTTAGGCCCACTAGTTCTAGGGCTTCGGGCACGGCTGAGCGAATGTAGTAGCGCGGCTTGCCGATCACCTGCGGGGCGATAGCCACGTTTTCGAGCACGGTTTTGTTTTCCAGGAGTCGAAAGTCCTGGAACACAGTGCCGATTTCGCGGCGCAGCTGGGGTACCTTCCAGGTGGAAACCTGGGATAGGTCGCGGCCAAGTACGTGGATTGAGCCGGAGGTGGGACGCTCTTCGCGCAGCACTAGGCGCAGGAAAGTAGATTTACCTGAACCTGAGGCCCCCACTAGGAATACAAATTCCCCCCGTTCGATCTCAATATCAACCTCGTTTAGCGCCGGCCTGGCGCCGCGTTTGTAGACCTTAGAGACTTGGTCGAAACGGATCATAGGGGAGCCCTCCTAAGTATGCAGACTCCCTCACCGTACGCGCATAAGGGCGCGTTACCTATTAGTGACACACCCCAGACTAGTCACACTCAGAACTAAATTAGGATTAGCTCATGAGCGAGAAGGCAGTTGACTCTATCGATTTGGGTTCTTGGGCTCGGTTTACCCCCTCTTTGGTTAGTTTTTTAAGTAACGACGTCGACGCCGGCGCTCGCCTGGTGTTTTACGTGGGCCAGCCCTTACTTGCGCCAGATACGCAGCTAACCGCGCCTGGCCTAGCTAATAAGCTACTGCGCCGCAAAGCCAAGATTTCTAGCGATAAGCCAGGGATTGCGGTTTTGGTTGACCAAACTCAGGGCGCACTTAGCTATACGGCTTTAGCTCCGCGCGTAGATGGCCTAGAGCAGCTGCTACTGGGCCCAGCTCACGTTATGCAGCTGGCTTTGCTGGGCTGGGATGCCCAGCCTAATGCCCTGACTTTTAAAACCACTGATGCAGCTAAGCTGGCGGAAATGATCACCCGCTCGCTACTGGAGGTTTTTGAAGTAGCCCACCCAGCCGATCTGGGCCTGGACCTGGCCTAACCATAGGCTGATCTAGCCACATTTGGGCCGGTAAAAGCTGCGTTTCTAAGTCTCAGCACAGAACATAGCCAGTTTTAGTGCAGCCTGTTAGACCAGGGTGTAGTCGGTGCTCCACTGATCTTGTGCCTCCAGGTTGGGGGTCACTAGCTCAGGGCTGCCGTTTTGGGAGGCAATAGCAGCGGCCAAGGCCGCGCCCACATCCGGGGAGCTATTGGTACCCGGTACACCCGTGATTTCCGGGGCTTCTGGGGCGTAGGCGGTTTCAGGCCCGTCAGGGCCGCTCATGGTCTCAGGCGCACTGCCAGCCCCGAGAACATCTGGCGCGCTAGCAGGCTCTGGCGCGCTCATGGTCTCAGGACCACTCATAGCCTGCGGGCCGCCCAAGGCCTGCGCTCCCCCAGCGCGCTGCGCAGCTAGCTGCGCCTCACCCGAGTCACCAGCCTTGTCGTGGATGATTACCACCTTGGTGTAGTGGGCTTCGCCGCGAGTTAGATCATGGCCGGCGCAGTGCAGGTGTAAAACCATTGAGCTAACTCGCTGACCAGAGCGCATCCAGTGGTCCTCCCCCAGCCTGCCGCACAAGATCACCGGGTCGCCTCGCTTAAATGACTGGGCTAAGTGCTCAGCTAGGTCTCCCCAAGCCTTGGCGGTAAACCATAGGGTGTCGTAGTTGACCCAGCTGCCAGACACCATTTGCCCATATGAGGCGGCTACGCGGAAGCGACAGTAGGGTTTTTTGCCTTCCTGCCGAGTTAGCACTGGGGCGGTAGCCACAGTGCCCTGGACGGTGACTTCAATGGCGCGGTTCATTTGTCTCTCCTTTGCGCGCATCGTTTAGTGACGCATCCAGGATCGGTCAAAAACCAAGCGGCCCGCTTGGCCGCTGTGGATAAGCCGCGCGGGGCCAAAAAGTTCCCCACCTGTGCACAAAAGCGGCCTCGCCTGCCCCCGCGCGGCGCCGCCAAAGCCCAGCCTGCCCATGCCGCGCGCAGCGCGGGTAGGCGGGGCTGGGTGGTAGTGAAGATTGTGGCGCCGAGCCAAGCAACATATGCGGTGGGAGCAAGCGGCGCCTACCCAAAGCAGGTCCGCCCAAACGGGCCCACCAGAAACCACCCAGAACCGGCGCAGAAAAAGCGGCGGCCAACAACAATGCTGACCGCCGTCGAAGTTAAAACTGGCTCAGGTTTAACTGGCTCAGGTTTACCCCACTAGGCTTGGGTCTTCTCCACTGCCAAAGCCGCGCGCAGGCGGTTGTGGCGGGCAAATACTGCCTGCATGGGTTTAACCATGTCGCGGTTAACCAGCTGGTCAACGCGTCCCCTGGCAGCCTCGCGATAAGCAGCGGCTTCCCGGTTAGCGCGGCGCAGGCGCAGCCAGTAGCTGGCCACAGCCGAGAGCACACCCACGGCCACCAGCGCGTAGCTGGGCACGCCCCCATTCTTAAAGAACATCCAGCCAAACCCGGCCAGTACCGCAATCCAGCCTAGCCACCAGCCCAGCTCAATCAGCAGCTTGCGCGGGCGCGGCAGGGGCACTAGCGCCACCAGGTCAGTCACCCCGGTGACCAGGCCTTCAGGGTCAGAGACCGCGTCTTGCACCGAGTTAACCCAAGCCTGAGGCAGGTAGTCAGTGTTGCGGTGCAGCCAAGTGGATGCCTGGGCGGCCACGCTCACTCGCGAGGGGGCTTCGGGGCGTGCCAAAGAAGGCGGGAAAATTTTACGTAGACCCGTAGCAATCGAGTCAGCCACTACACCCACACCGGCGCTACGCGACATTTGCTCCTGGAAGTCGGAGGTGGCCGGCTCATCTAAGGTGGCCTCACGCTCGGCCACGCTCACCGACAATCGCTTGGCGATAGAGTCCAGTTCAGCTGAAGCAGTGCGGGCAGCGTTAGATTCGCGCTCAGAAACCTGGCGGAATAGCTCACGTACCTGGTCTAGGTTGTCCCCGCGCTTAGCGGATACGGCGATCACGCGCACCTTATCCAGCCCGTCTGCCAGCAGCAGCGCGCGCACATCGTCAATCAGGGTTTGGGTGCCTCCCGCAGGTAGGGTGTCGATCTGGTTGATCAGCACCACCATGTCTTCCTGGCGGGCACCCAGGCCGCGCAGGTAGCCCTCGTGCAGGGCGGCGTCGGCATATTTTTGCGGGTCCACAACCCAAACCAGCAGGTCAGCTAGGGGCACTAGGCGGTCTACTTGCAGGGCGTGGGCGGTGGTTACCGAGTCATAGTCGGGCACATCCAGCAGCACCAGGCCGTCAAGGTAGTTTTCGTCGTCGCCGTCGAGAATGGACTCGCGCCTAATGCGGCGGTGCGGGTCTACCCCCAAGAAGTCCAGCAGGGCGGTGGCGTCGTCGCCCCAAGTGCAGGCGGCGGCACGTGAGGTGGTGGGGCGGCGGGCACCCACGTCGGCAAAATCAAGCTTGGTTAGGGCGTTGAACAGGGAGGATTTACCTGAACCGGTGCCCCCGAAAAACGCTGCCACGGTGTGGTCTACGCCCAAAGCTAGACGTTTAGCCACATTATCCATTCCTTGACGGGCAGGAATTACCAAGGAGGCACTTACCTCGTTGGGAGCCGCGACTAGGGCGCAGCGCATTTCCTCAAGCCGCCTATCAAGGCTGGCAGCGTCGATCATCAATTCGCTCCAAACAATCCGAAGGGTTTCAGCTCACTGGCACGCAGGCGTAAAGACGCCGCCAACTGCGCGGTAGGAGCCACAGCTACAGCGCTTCCATCAGGCGAAAGCGCGGTCAGTGTCTGTTCTACCTGAGTCCGCAGCTGGGCGCTAGCCAATTCTAATGCGTCTTGCACCTCAAGTCGCGTGGCAGCTTCCCGGGCTCGCACCACCCCGGTAACGGCCACCACCAGGAAGTCTTTCAAGGCAGACGCGGTTAGCCCACGCGGCACCTGGGTGGGCTCAGCGATGCCTTCGTACCACTTGGAAATAACCTCTGTGGCGGAGCTGGTGTGCGGGTCTACCCCGGCGCCTTCCAGCGTGGCCTGTCCCCAAGCGAATTTAACCTTGGCAATGCCCTCAAGAATGGTGGCTTCTAGGCGGTCGTTTAGGGCCAGGCGGCACTCTTGCGAGAGCGTGTCTAGAGCCTGCTGGCGGCGCTTGCGTTTGAGCCCAAAGAAACCGTTTTTGAGGGTTTGTCCCTGGGCTAGGGTGCTTAGCGGCGCGCCGGAGCTAGCTAGGGCCAGCCAGGAGGTGGATACAGCCCCCTGGGCGGCGGTGCCGCGCTCGACATCATCGTTAAATTCGTGGATTACCGAGCCCAGCAGCTGGGCGCAGTTAGTGTCCAGGTTGTGGGCGGCTTGGGATTGCTCGTCGACGGCGTCGGCCAGGCGGCTTAGCTGCTCACGTAGCGAGGCCCATACGGCTCGCCCGGTGCGGCGCAGCAGCCCCTCAGCGCGGTGCTTGCCAGCCAGCAGCTGCAACCAATTACGCAGCTCAGCCACCTGTTCCACAGGCAGTAGGCCCTCGTGGGGGCCGACGTCGCCAACTACGAAGAAGGGGGCCTGGTCTAGCCCCATTTGGGCCAGGCGCTCCATTAGGTCTGTGCGGATCTCGTTAAGCACCGGGCCGCTGATGCGGTTAAGCACCACCGCGATCTTAGTGTTGCGGGTGTTGGCCAGCTCCAGGGTGTACCAGGGGGTGGCGTCGCCATAGCGCGCCGCCGTGGTTACAAACAGCCACAGGTCTGCCGCCTCCAGCAAGCGCGCCGCCAGAGCTCGGTTAGATTCATGTACCGAGTCCAGGTCACTGGCGTCCACCAGGGCCAAGCCGGCCGGGACGACGTCGGAAGTAACCATGCGCGAAATCTGCGACAGGGGGTGCTTAAGCAGCACCTCTTGATCCTCAGGGTTGCACACCAGCACCGGGGTTTTGGTGGTGGGGCGCAAAATACCCGCAGCCGATACTTCCGTACCCAAAATTGAGTTGACCAGCGTGGATTTACCGGCGCCAGTGGAGCCACCCACCACCACAATGGCAGGCGTGTCACCGTCCTCAAGCTGAGGCAGCAAATTGTCACCCACCTGCACCTTCAGGCTGTCACGCAGGGCTACCGCAGAGGGCGCCAGCGCAGAGACAAACGGGAAGGAAAGCTGATCTAAATTTTTGAGTACATCTTGCAGTACATCTATAAGCTGACCGCGGCTGAGGGAGGACACTACAGTAGCGTCGCTGGAGCTAGACGTAACCATAACCACAACTTTACTTTATGTTTGCACGCACATACGCAGAAATTACGGATATATCAAAAGATAAGAAATGGTGCCCCCGGCCGGACTCGAACCGGCAACCTGCGGATTAGAAGGCCGATGCTCTATCCATTGAGCTACGGAGGCTTTGCTTTAAGTTTAAAGCAAAAGCGGCGCAAGGTAAACGCGAGTGTAAACCGGTAAATAATTATGGCAACTAATCACTAACCAGTTAAAAGACATGCGCAATTCACCCCCGCACATAAAATAAAACCCCGGAATTAACCGGGGTCTTAAGCGGGTGGCTGACGGGGCTCGAACCCGCGACCTCCTGGACCACAACCAAGCGCTCTGCCAACTGAGCTACAGCCACCATGTGCATTACCTGCAACAGCAATGAACTTTAGCTGCTTTACCCACCGGTACGCCACTTACGCAGCTGTGCATTAGGTCACGCTTTGGTTCAGGAGTGCCCAGAAGCGAGCCGGGGCGCGCTCCAGGGACGCTTCCAAAGCGCCCCGGCCGCGCTGCACAGGCACTCCAAAAACGGCTTAGAAACGTTCAGCAATGCGCGCCAAAGTGGAGTCAGCGCTGATTTGGGCCGCAATGGCGCCATAGTTGCGCTCCCCTTCACCCTCAAATAGGGCCTGGCGGTAGTAGCGCAGCTCGTCGATGGAATCGGCGATGTCGCCTAGGGCGCGGTGGTTGCCGGTCTTTTCGGGGGCGTGGCTGTAGGCCTGGGGGTACCAGTGCTTGGCTAGCTCCTTGATGGTGGATACGTCAATGATGCGGTAGTGCAGGTGCTCAATAACCTCAGGCATGTCGCGAGCCAGGAAGTTTTTGTCGTTACCAACGCTGTTTCCGGCCAGTAGGGCGGTGCGCTCTTGGGGCACTAGACGCTTGATGTAGGCCAAAACCTCGGCGGTGGCGGTCTCCATGCCCATAGCCTCCGGCCCGGCTAGCTGCTCCAGTAGGCCCGAGTGGGTGTGCATGTTACGCACAAAGTCATTCATCTGCTCTAGGGCTTGCTCACTGGGCTTAATCAGCAGGTCAATGCCCTTATCTAGGGGCTGTAGCTGGTAGTCGGTGACGATTACGGCCACCTCGATTAGGGCGTCGTCAACTAGGCTCAGCCCAGTCATTTCACAGTCGATCCAAACCAGCGGATCGTGCATCAGGCTCTCTTTACTCACGTACGTAAGTGTACGCAGGCACTGGCGCGGGGGTTAGTTTTCGATACAACTGTGCCCTAGCAGCTAGCTTGGCCCGGTGGGGCTGAGTAGTTGCTAGGGCACGTTCGGCGCGCCGTCGGCTTAGGCGCGTGGCCTAGGGCACGCCTTAGACTCGCGTCCTGCCGTTTTTAGGGCCGACGGCGCCTGGCCCGTTTTACCGGGCCGTTGCGCGGCCGCCGGTTAGTTGCCTTGGGCCTTAGTAGCGCGCTCGATGGCGTCTTGCAGTCGCTTTTGGGCATCGCCGTAAGCGCTCCAGTCGCCACGCTTCATGGCGTCGTTGGAGTCCTGCATGGCCTTCTTAGCGTCCGCCAGGGCCTGGCTCAGCGCCGGGTTATTGCCGCCAGCTGGGTTGGTGCCGCCAGCCGGGGTGGTGGCCGTCGACGCCGTCGGGCTAGACGTCGTCGAGCTGGCAGAGGCGCTCGGAGCCGCAGAGGCCCCAGGCGAGGCAGCGGGCTGCTTATTGGTGTTATTGGCGGCGCCGTTATCACCGTTTACGATCTGTTCACCGGTCTTAGCGCCGGAGTCTCCCCCGAACACCTGGTCCAGGGCGCCGTTAAGGGTGTCAGCGAAGCCAACCTTTTCACCAAAGAGCACCAGCAATTTACGCAGCAGCGGATATTGCGTACCCGAGGAGGACTGCACATAAACCGGCTGCACGTACAGCAGGCCGCCGCCCACCGGCAGCGTCAGCAAGTTACCGCGCAACACCTGTGAGGACTGCTGGGCCAGCAAGTTCAAGGTTTGCGACACGTTAGCGTCAGAGGAGAACTTGTTTTGCACCTGGCCAGGGCCCGACACATTCGATGAACGCGGCAGTTCCAACAACCTGATCTTGCCGTAGTTGGGGTTACGCACCCCGGCTTTACCGCTGGAGGTTTCTGAATCCACCGCAATAAATCCGGTCAGCACGTTACGGTCAGTGGTACCGCCAATGATGTAGACGCTGGAGAGGGAGAAGGAAGCCTTTTCCTGTCCGGGCATCTTCAAGGTCAGGTAGTAGGGTGCTTGCGCCCCGGCGTCGCGGCGAGTGGGGTCGTCAGGAACCTTCCAGAAGTCACCACCGGAGTAGAACTCATCGGCGCTACGCACGTGGTAGCGGGCCATAACCGTGCGCTGCAGTTTGAACAGGTCTTCGGGGTAACGCATGTGGGCCATCAGGTCCGCGCTCATCTTGCTCATGGACGTAACCGAACCCGGGAACACTTTGCTCCAAGCCTTAACAATGGGATCTTTTTGATCCCATTCGTACAGGGTTACTGAGCCGTCATAGGCGTCTACCACGGCCTTAACCGAGTTACGCACATAGTTGGCCTTGTCGGTGTCGGCCCCCACCAGCGAGGAGGAGCCAGAGCGGGCGTCAGCGGTGGCGTCCTTGAGGGACTCGTGGGCGGCGTAGGGGTAGTTGTTGGAGGTGGTGTAACCATCCAAAATCCACACTACGCGCTTGGGAGTCTTGGGGTCGCCGTCGGTGTCAACTACCGCCGGGTAGGGGTGAGCGTCCAGGGTGAGCCAGGGGGCCACCTTCTGCACGCGCGTGGCCGGGTCACGCACGTAAAGAATCTGGGATTTAGCACCAACTTCCTTAGAGAACAAGATGTTCATTTCCCGGAATTTGACGGCGTACATGAACTTGTTGAAGGGGTTACCCACATTTGGGCCGCCATTACCGGTGAAGGTGGTGTTTACCTGGCCGGCTTTAGTGGAGTCGTCAGGATAGTCCAGTTCACGCTTGGCATTGCCGGTGCCGCCCACAATGGAGTAGTCGGGAGACTGCTGTCCAAAGTAAATGCGCGGCTCGTAAAGCCCCAGGTCACCTGTGGAGGGAATGCCGCCCTCCCAGAAGGAGGGGTAACCGCCGCTGGCTACGGTATTGCCGTAGGCACTGACGACGCCGTAGCCGTGGGTGTAGACGGTGTGGTCATTAACCCAGGTGTGCTGGTCCTGGCTAAGACCGGCCAGGTTCAATTCACGCACCGCAATAACCGTGTCGCGGCTGGTGCCCGAGACCTGGTAGCGGTCAACGTTTAGCTGCGAAGAGAAGTTGTAGTACTGCCGGTTTTGCTGCAACTGGCGGAAAGTTGGGGTAACCAGGCTGGGGTCGAGCAAACGGATCGAAGCGGTAGATTCAGCGTCGGCCTTAAGCTGGCCGGCGTTGGCGTCAGTCTTGGCGTTATAGGCGGTAATTTCGGTCTTATCTAGGCCATAAGCAGCCAAGGTGGCGTCAATATTGCGTTGAATATAGGGCGCCTCGCTGCGTTGGGCGTTGGGGTCAACCACAAACTTTTGCACTACCGCCGGATACACCGAGCCGATCACTAGTGAAGAAACCACCATGACCACCACGCCAGTGATCGGCAGTTTCCAGGATTTCATCCAAATCGAAGCAATAAACAGCGCCGCAATTACCACGCTAATAGCTGCCAAAATGGTTTTAGCTGGAATATTGGCGTGCACATCAGTATAGGTGGCGCCGTCGAAACGGCCACTTGCATCAAAGAGCAAACTGTAGCGTTGCAGCCAGAAATTAACGGCCTGGGTTAGGCAGTAAATAGCCGCAAAAATAGTTAGCTGCACTCGCGCAGAACGAGTAACTGTAAAGCGCGGCGCGAAAGTAATTCCGCCGTAAAGATAGTGCGTGCCCACACTGAAAATAGCGGCAGTAATCGTAATTGAAACCAGTAATCTAATCAGTGTACGCAGCAGCGGCAAAATAAAGATATAGAAGGATACATCCAGGCCCCACTGCGGGTCTTTAACCCCAAAAGCTGAGGAGTTAAAAGCCAGCAGGATTTCGCGCCAATGCGGCATGGCTTGGGTAAAGCCCACAAACAGGCCCACCCCTAGGGGCACCAGCCAAGCTAGGACGCGGCGCATGGGTTCAATGGCCTTCTGGTAGACCTCCATGCCACGGTCGTCGGGGTTGGGCACGCGTAGCGGCCGGGCGCGATAGGCAAAACGCATAGATAGCCACACTGCCAGGGCTGTTAGTAGCCCCATGGTCAGGGCCATCAGCGCAGAGGCGATCCACTGGGTCCACAGCACGCGCGCAAAACCAAGCTGGTTGAACCACAAAATGTCGGTCCACACTTGGGAAAACCCGGTAACCGCAATAGCTGCGATAAACAGGATCGAGATAGTTATAGGCAAAGCACCCGTGCGTTTGCGTGTAGGGGTTGAGGATGGCTTGCCCTTTTTGGGCCGGCTTTGACCCTCCCGGCCAGATTCACTCACCTTGTGTCTCCTTCGTGTTTGGGTTCACTAAGACTAATGGTTACATATGTGCCGCTTAAGTTGTTAGTAGCCTCGCTTTAGGGGGGCGTGGGGCTTAAAGAATGTAAGAATTTACCTATGACTAGCAACGAAAGTCCTTCAGCGGCTCATTTTGCCCTTGCCCGCGCAGTTGTGGAGCTCGAAGAGCATGTCAGCACGCGCGGCTGGGATGGGCCTACCAGCGTATTTGCGCTGGTGCGTACCGCCGACGCACTGGCTAATGACCCTTCCCTGGCCCAGCTGCTGCCCGCCCAGGTGGTGCAAGACGCCCAGCAAGACCCCCAGCTATTGATGAGCATTGAGCAAGATGGCTTACCTGAGGCCGTTGATTTGGAGGATCTGCTGGCCCAGTTGGCTTGGCCGGCTGAGGTTGATGGGGCGGCGCTAAGTGTTGAGCGCTCGGTTTTGCCCCCGCAGGCTGAGCAGGCTGCTGGTGCCATTAGCGACGACGACGAACGCCTGGCTTTCCTGGCCAACCACCCTGAGCGTGAGGATGTGCGCATGGTGGTGGGCGTGCTGCGCGGAGGCGAATCCTGGTGCGCTTTGCGTATGCGTTCGCATGATGAGGCCACCCAGGTAGTTCAGGGCAGCGACCTAGTACCGGGACTGGTTGCCGCCCTGAAAGCTACTTTGGTTTAGTTTTCAGCCCTGGGAGCCGGAGTCTTCGTCCTTATCAGAGTTGGCGGCGTCGCCCTGATAACCCAGGGTGCCGTCAAGCAAACTGGCCAGATCGGCGTCGATATCCGCTTCCATCTGGGCCTGAGCTGCGCGCATAGCCAGGAACTGCTCGGGCTTGTCTAGCTCGTCAGCGCGCGGGGTCAGGTCCGGGTGGGCCCACAGCGCGTCACGCTCGCTTACCCCCACCTCGGCGCCGATACGCTGCCACAGCTGGGATGCTTCGCGGGCGCGGCGCGGGCTGATTTCCAGCCCCATCAGCTCGTGCAGCACCTTCTGGGAGCCGCCACTAATGCGACGACGGCGCATCATTTCCTGCAAGGCCACCGCATGCGGCAGCTGGGCCACACAAGCCTGGAAGGTGACGGTTTCTACCCAGCCTTCAATGACTGCCAGCAAGGTTTGCAGCTTTTCTAGGGCTGCCACCTGCGCTGGGGAGGCGGTGGTGAACATATCTGAGGCGTTTAGTGCGCCCTGCACGGCCTGGGGGTCGGTGGGGTCAATGCCGCTAACAGCCTCTTCAATACCTGCCGTGTCAACGGAGATTTCGCGGCTATAGGTTTCTACCGCGCCCAGCACGGCCCCGCGTAGCCAGGGCACGCGCGCGTAGAGGCGCTCAGTGGCGGCTTCACGCACCGCCAGATACATGCGCACCTCATCCTCGGGAACGTCCAAATCCTTAGCAAACTCAGCCACGCCGGCAGGCAAGATGGCGGCGTCGGCACTAGCTAGCAGCGGCAAACCCATGTCAGCAGCGGAGATAGCACCCTTAGCTACCTGGCCCACGGCGTAACCAACCTGCATGGCGCAGGCGGCTTTAGACATGTTGCCTACCAGGGAGCTAATGGCGTCAATCTGCTCGCTCATGCCAGACATTTCTTCAGGCAGATCAGCGATCTGGGCGCGCATGGCGGCGCTTAGCGCATTGGTGATGGCCTTGGCTACCGGCTCGCATACGCGCTGCCAGCCCGGCCAGGTGGCCTCAATCCACTTGTCGCGACTCCAGGCTTCGCGTTTACCTGCGGCGGGAGCGAAATCGGTGACACTGTCTAGCCATAGATCAGCCACAGTTAGGGCTTGGCGCACCTGTTCAGCCTGGGCGGCGGTAATAACTGCTTCACTTTCCAGCTGGCGCTTGGCTACATTCTTGCCAGATTCCCAGTTAACCTCGCCGTCGGAGGTGCCTGAGAACATCATCTGCATAAAACCAGCCATTTGGGCTTGGGCGGCAGCCATCTGTTCGGGCGAGAACTGCTGGCCAAGCTGGGAGAAGTCGATGCCGGTGACGCCACTGTCTTTCATCGACTGGGCTAGTTCACGCGCGCCCGCCTCCCCCAGCATGGGGGTAAACATGGCCACGAGATGTTCAAACTCTTTGTCGTCCATGGTGGGCCTTTCGTACGTAGTTCGTTACATGCTCTACAATAGCGCCCCAAAAATAAAGTTGCGTTAGATAGACTCAACTTTGTTGATAATTGTGGCTGTAAGCGAATCTGTTCATGTGGTGGCGATAACTCACAAGCACATAGTTGCAATGAGACACTAGGTAAGTGAGTCATGATCCCAACCCCGCCTCCCCCACTTCAGCCGTTTCTAGCTCTCAAACTGCCGTAGATCCTCAGGTGCAGACAGATCTTGAAAAAGAGGTGCAAGCAGCTATTGATAACCAGCTGCGCCGCGAGCGCAAGCGTCGCCTGGTCGCGCTTTGCTCGCTGCTAAGTGTGCTGATTTTGGTTGTGGCGCTTGGCTTTTTGCCGACCACTGACTACGTCGTTGAGTCTCCTGGACCCGTCTTGAATGTTAACGCCAAGATTGAGGGTAAAGAGGTAATTTCGGTTAAAAACACCAACACCTCCACCACTCCCCTAGCTATGACTACCGTGAGCGTGCAGGGCTGCGACGATAAGGGAATTACCTACTGGCAGCTGATCAAATCGACACTGACCAGCTCTGACGCCGTTGTCAACCGCGACAATGTGTGTCCTAAAAACATTAGCGAAAAGACTGTAGCCCAGGTTTCTGCAGCCCAGATGACCGGTTCGCAAGACAGTGCGGTGGTGGCCGCCTGGCAGCTGACCAAGCCGGACACTAAATTCACTTTGACTGTTGAGCAGGCAGTGACCGACGGCGCTAAGCAGGCCTTCAAGAAGGGCGACAAGCTGGTTTCTATCGTGGACGCTGATTCTAAGAACGTACAGATCACTAGCTACAAGCAGCTACGCGAAGTGCTTGAGAAGCTGACTCCGGGCAAGCCCATTAAGGTCACTATTGAGCGCGACTCGGCCACTCAGGAAGTAAGTGTAGTTGGCGCTAAGCCTGAGGATTCTAGCCGTAAGGGCGCCATGCTGGGCATTACTTTGAATATCAACCCGCCTGCTGGCCATGAGGTTACTTATGCGATTAAGGATATTGGCGGCCCTAGTGCTGGCATGATTTTTGCTTTGAATATTGCTCAGCGCCTGGAGGGCAAGAACTATGCGGGCACTACTCCCGTGGCCGGCACGGGCACGATTGATTTAAGTGGCAATGTGGGCGCCATTGGTGGCATTAAGCAAAAGATGCTGGGCGCTAGGGATGAAGGCTACAAGGTGTTCTTGGCTCCGGCTGGTAACTGCTCCGATGTGGTAGGCAATGAGCCTAAGGGGATGACGGTGATCCCGGTTTCTACCTTGAGTGAGGCGCGCGCGGCTATGCAGCGCGTGGCTGCCGGTCAAGCTCCGGCCACTACTTGCAAGGCGATCCTACAGAAGCAGAAGTAAGCCAGCACAGAAGCAGAAGTGAGTCAACAGAAGCACCAAGTCTGCAAAAGTTATCCACAGAACAATATTAAATATTGCCAAACATCATAGCTAACTATCAAACTTAGTCTTAAGTAGATAGGAGGCTAGGATGTCTAGCAATACTTACACGCGGCTGTTGTGGCGCGGTGACGGCTACAGCCAGCTGCCCCAGGGCCAGCGCATAGGCGTTAGCTGCTATAAGGAACACAAGTTTTTGCAGGCGCTTTTGCAGCTCTACCAAAGCCGGGGCATTGCCTTGGAGCAAGGTGAACCGCCGGATTTGGAGGCTGAAGTTAAGCAGTTGGCGCGCTCTTTGAACCTGCCGCTGGGGCGCTGCTGGAAGCTAAGCCATGAGCTGCGTTGGGCGCTGCGCACCGCCCGGTCAGCTTCCCCTGCCCGCAGCTCAACTCTCTCTGCCTGCAGCTCAGTTTCCCCTGCCCGCAGCTTTGCCGCTGAGCCTACCTTCCACATTTTCGACTACGCCCACAGCCAGGGCGCCTTAGCCAGCCAGCTTGAGCAGGCCTTAATGAAGAATGGTTTTAGCCCCAGCCCACCTGATCGGCGCTGCCAGTTGCTAGTGCCGCTAGGCTCCCAGGTGTTACCTCCGCGTCTAAACAGCTATTTTTTGCAGCAAAACTTTAATTTTTTGCCGGTTTTGGCGCGCGAGGGCGGCTGGCTGATCGGCCCGCTTACCGTGCCGGGCTTAAGTCAATGCTCCACCTGTTTGGATCTTTACCTTAGCGAGGCCGATCCGGCTTGGCCCACGCTAGCCACCCAGCTGCTGTGCCAGCCAGTTGCAGCTAGCAGCCAGAGCGTGGCCACGCACTGCATAAATATTGTGGTGCAGGTGGTTGCTAGTTTCTTTAGTGGTAGCGACCATTGGCTGGGGCGCTACCTGGAATTTAGCCAGACCGATCTGGTTGGCTCCACCCAAGTGCTTAGCCCCCACCCCGAGTGCGGCTGTGGCGGCCTGCAACTGCTAGAGCCCATTCGCCCTGTCGCCGCAGAGGCGCCGGCAGCCCCCAAGACACTTCAAGCCCCACAAACGCTGGGAGCTAGCAAGATGCTGGAAGCCCCTGGCGCCGTCGCCGCTTAAAACCAAACTAGCTACTAGAGTGCTCACGCACCAGCGCCAAAACCTGGGCCCCATAGGTTTCCAGACGACGCTTACCCACCCCACGAATAAGCAACAGCTGCTTTAACGTCTTGGGTTTAACCACCGCAATTGAGCGCAAAGTCTCATCCGCAAACACCGTGTAGGCTGGGCGGCTGTACTCGTCAGCCAGCTGCTTACGCCAAACCTTCAAAGCCTCAAACAAGGCCACAGTTTCCGCATCCTGCTCGGCGGCAAACAGTTCACTAGTGCGCTTATTGGCCTGCCGCTTAGAGACGCTACGCTCAGCTTTCGCCTCCTGGGGCCAAATCCCCTCCAGGAAACGCGAATATTTACGGCTCCCCTTACCGCCCGCCGAACGTGAGCGGGCATAAGAAATATGTAGATGCTTGCGGGCACGAGTAACGCCCACATACAGCAGACGCTTTTCTTCCTCAATCTCCGCCTCAGTGGTTGACAGCGAAATCGGCATTAGTCCCTCGCTGACCCCCACCAAAAACACCGCGTCCCACTCCAAACCTTTAGCGGCGTGCAGCGATGAAAGCGTCACCCCGGCCACCGTGGGGGCGTTTTGCGTGGCCGCACGCTCAGCCAGCTCAGATACAAAATCAGCCAGGCTCGCCCCGCGCGCCTTATAAATCTCATCAGCTAGCTTCACCAGGGCGTTTAGCGACTCCCAGCGTTCGCGCACCGCCCCACGTGAGGCGATCGGCTCACGCGTCCAGCCTTCACGGCCCAGCACTTCACGCACCGCTTCAGGCATATCCAGACGGTCACCATTAGCCTCACGCAGCGCCGCCCGCAGCACAATCATGGCGCGCTTGACTTCTTCACGGGCAAAGAATTTCTCCCCACCGCGCACCAGGTAGCCAATTTGGGCGTCAGCCAAAGCTTGCTCAAAAGCTTCCGACTGAGAGTTAGTGCGGTACAAAATCGCGATCTGGCTGATACTGACGCCAGAGTCAATCAGACGGCGGATAGCGCCAGCCACAGCGTTAGCCTCGGCGACGTCGTCGTCATAAGCCATATAGGTAACCGGCGGACCGGCGGGCTGCTGAGCCACCAACTCCACCGCCCCGGGCGGCAACTGACCCAGGCGCCCACCCTTGCGGCCTGCCAAAACCGTGTTAGCTAAGCTCACCACCTGCGGCGTAGAGCGGTAGTCGCGCACCAAGCGCACAGTTTTAGCGCCCTCATAGCGCTGGTTGAAATGGGTCAAAAAGTAGGGGGTGGCGCCGGTGAAAGAGTAAATGGTCTGGGAAACGTCGCCCACCACGCATAATTGGCGACGGCGCGGCCCCAGCCACAAATCCAGCAGGCGCTGCTGCAATGGGGACACGTCCTGATACTCATCAACCACAAAATGGCGGTACTGCTGGCGGATACGCATGGCGATATCCTCACGGTCCCGCAAAATCCCCACCATCAGCAGCAACACATCTTCAAAATCGATAGTGCGCCGGTCAGCTTTAACCTCTTCATAAGTTTGCAGCAGTCTAGAGACAGTTTCCGGCTCTAACCCAGCCACCTGTTCACGGCCCAGCTCAGCGGCCTTTTCCAGATAGTGCTCAGGGGAAGTCATAGTGACCTTGGCCCACTCCACCTCAGCAGCCAAGTCACGCACCGAGTCTTTATTAACCTGCAAGCCCAGCGTCCGCGCCGCCACGCCCACCAGCGGGGCCTTATGCTCCTGGATCGGCGGGCACACTCCCCCAATGGCGTTAGGCCAAAAATAGGTCAGCTGCCGCAGCGCGGCGGCGTGAAAAGTACGCGCCTGCACCCCAGGCACCCCCAAATTAGCCAGCCGCGAGCGCATCTCCCCCGCCGCGCGGGCAGTGAAGGTCAGCGCCAACACCTGGCTGGGCTGGTACACCCCCTGGGCCACCCCGTTAGCGATGCGGTAAGTAATGGCGCGGGTTTTACCCGTGCCGGCGCCCGCCAAGACGCATAGTGGCCCCGAAAGCTGCTCAGCTACCTGGCGTTGATCGTCATCGAGGGCTTGCAGTAGCTGCTCGCTAGTGGGAGGTGTTGAGGTCATATAGCTACTTTAATGGCTTCCCGGCCGCGCCTTAGCGTGACCGGTACGCTTGGGCGCCCGGCGCACTTGGGCGTGACCGGCAGACCCTAGCCGCTCGCTCTACGGGCGCATCTAGGGCTCAGCGCGGTAATGCACCAGCGGGGCAATGCGCATCTAGGGCTCAGCGCGGCTGGGGTAGCTCGCGCCCGTACCAGGCACGCACCAAGGCGTGACCGCTGGAGGCCCGCCCGGGCACAATCACCTTGCCTTCAAGTACCAGCTGGGTGAACTCCTCGCGGCTAACCCAAAAAGCGTGGCCTACCTCTTGCATATCGGCCTTGGGTTCTTGCTGGCCGCCAGCGCGGGCGGTGAAAGCAAACATTAGTGAACGCGGAAATGGCCACGGCTGGCTAGAGCAGTAGCTAGCCTGGCTGATCTTAATGCCGGTTTCCTCTAAAGCTTCACGCACCACTGCCGCCTCTAAAGACTCTCCGGCCTCCACAAACCCGGCCACCACCGAGTAGCGTCCCGGCTGCCAGGTGGCGCCGTGAATTAGTAGTAGCCGCTCGGCGTCGTCGGTGATTGCCACAATAATTGCCGGATCGGTACGCGGATAGGTGATATGAGCGCAGGCGGTGCAATGCTTCTCCCAGCCCGCGCAGGCAAGCTTTAAGCTGGCGCCGCAGCGCTCGCAGAATTTAGTGTTTTTGTCCCAAGTTGCTAGGGCCACGGCCGCCGCCGCCAGTTCGCCCTGGTAGGGCTCTAGCATTCCGGCCACTGCCCGTAGCGGCGCAAAGCAGCGCTGCCAGTTCTCTTCTAGCTGCTGGCTGGAGACCTGCCCGGCAGCGTGCTCAGGAACTTGCGCGACGGCGGCCTGGCGCCCTGCGCTAGGCTGCCCGGCAGCGTGCTTGGGAACCTGCTGTCCCAGGGCTTCAACACGCAGAGCCAAGTAGCTTTTTTCACCATATTTACCCAGGTAGTAAGGCTCTTGGGGGCTAAAGGGCAGTTGCGCCACCTGGGCGTGGTTTAGCTCAAGTAGCTGCTCAGCTTCCATATTGGCCAGGTCAGGTGGGGTTAGCCCGCCGTGGGGGGCTTGGCCATAGACGTGAGTAGATTTGATGGCCACTTCGCCGCGCGCAGTAACCAGGATGTAGCTGGTGTTGGGCGAGTCTTTAAGGGAGTTCAGGTAGTTGGCGTCGTTGCGCCTGGCGGTGTCTCTATCAAACTGGCCGCTAGCCATGGGTAAATCCATGCCTTCAACTATAGGCCGCTTGTATTTTCTAAACTAAAGCCATGAGCTTGGCCTATCTAGATCACGCAGCCACCAGTCCGGTCCGACCCGAAGTGGCTGAGGCTTACGCTAAAGACTTAGTTGATTTTTCTGGCCTGGGCACTAACCCTGCTTCCACCCACAGCAGCGGCCGGCGGGCCGCCGGGGCCTTGTTTGAGGCTCGCGAGCGAGTAGCTGCCCTGCTTGGGGCCAGTGCCCATGAGGTTATTTTCACCAGTGGCGGCTCTGAAGCCGATGCCCTGGCGGTTAGCGGTTTTGCTTTCGACGCCGCCCAGCGCGGCCAGGGGTGTGCCCTGCTGGTTAGCGCTGTGGAGCACCCGGCGGTGCTTGACTCAGCCCAGCGCGCCCAAAATTTTGGCTCCACTACTCGCCTGTTGGCGGTTGACGCCCAGGGCCGGGTGGATTTGGAGGCTTTAGCGCAAACGCTGCAGCAGGTAAGCGTGGATGACGCCCTACTGGTAAGTGTCATGCTGGCCAATAATGAAACTGGCGTGATTGAGCCGTTAAACGAGATTGCCCAGCTGCTTGCCTCCCAGGCCGCCCACCGCGCTGAGGTTATTGAGCAGCGCGCCGCGAATGGGGGCCGAGCCAAGCGCGTGGGTAGCGCGGCAGTGGCGGCGCTTAGCCCCCAAAACCGGCCCTGGCTGCACACTGACGCTACCGCCGCCGTCGGCAAAATGCAGGTGGATATGGGCCAGCTGCAAGTTGACGCCCTGAGCTTGTCTGGCCACAAGCTGGGAGCCCCAGTAGGGATTGGGGCGCTGGTAGCCAACCGCTCTATGCCGCTGAAAAGCCCTTATGGGGGCGGCGGCCAGGAGCGGGGGCTGCGTTCAGGCACGCAGGATGTGGCCGGGGCGCGGGCTTTGGCTTTGGCCATGGAATTGGCTGAGGGTGAGCGTGAAGCTAAAACTGCCCAGTGGCATCTGTGGCAGCAGCAGTTGCTCGATTGCGCGCGCGCAGCGGGAGGCACGGTTTCTGCTAACTCAGCTCCCACAATTAGTTCCACCGCACATGCCTGGTTTAGTGGGGTTGATAGTGAAGCACTGCTTATGGCTTTGGATATGGCACAGGTGGCGGCCTCTGCTGGTTCGGCCTGCCATGCAGGCGTGGCCGGGGCCTCTCACGTTTTGGAGGCTATGGGCGTTGACGACGACGCCGCTAGCTGTGGACTGCGTTTCTCCTTTGGCTGGTCTACTACCCAGGCGCAAATTGACGCCGCGCAGGCGGCTTTGGGAGGCGCTATTGAGGTTGCCAGGCGAGCTTGGGCCACAAAAAATAGGTCGAAACTAAATTACCTTTAGGCTTTTGACACCATTGTCTGTAACACTTGTTACATGAGCGCCTATGATCCCAGACAGCGCCGCGAGCCAGCCGCGCCTGAGAATTCCCAGCAAAACGGCTATTTTTCTGCCCCGACTGCTTCCGGGTCTGCTATCCCGGCTACCCCCGGGCAGCAGCCTACTGCGGCCTTCCAGGCTCCCTACGACGGCGCCCGCGAGCAGCCCACCACGGCTTTTAACGCTTCTGGCCAGGCTCCCTATAACTCTGTAGAGCCAGATCCGGTTGCTTACCAACCCACCCAGGCTATGCCTCCAGTTGGTTCACAGCCTGCCGGCGGCGCTCACGCCGCCCCGCCGGCCACCCAAGCCATGGACCCGATTGACGCGTTCACGCCAGAACCTACCCAGGCCATGCCGCCAGTTATTCAGCCCAAGGGCGCGGGCCAAGATCTGCCTTATGCCACCCAGGCCATGGCGCCAGTTGGTTCACAGCCTACCGGCGGCGCTCACGCCGCCCCGGCCACACGAGCTATGCCTGCGGCCACCCAGGCTATGCCCCCAATTGACGCCCAGGAGCCCGCAGAGCCCTTGCCGCCTTCAGTTTCCCCGCGCCGTGGCCGCGCAGCGGGAGCTGTAGGAGCTGGCGCCATGGCAGCAGGCGGCGCGGCTAGTGCTGCGCAGCGTCCGCCAAGTGTGCCGCCAGGCAGTATTCCCCCGGGCGGGCCACTTACTGATGATGAGCCCGCTGAGGATGAAGAGCCCAAGAAGCGCAGCAAATTTATGCTGTGGTTCATCTTGGCGCTGCTTGCCTTCTTGGCGGTCTGTTTCGCGATCGCTTGGGCCGCTACCGGCAATTCTGTGCCCGAACCCACACCTAGCGCTCCGGCTGTGATTACTCCTTCGTTGGACAGCACGGCTACCCCTGCGCCAACTTCCACCACTAAGCCGCTGGGTAAGTCCTCGCCGTCGCCGACGCAGGAAAATAACAATAACAACAACAATAACAACCAGCCTGAGCAGCCTAGCCAGCCTGAATATACTCAGCCGCCGCAGCAGAATTACCCCTCTGCGCCGTCGCAGCCTAGTTACACTTCCCCTTCGCCTTACCCGAACGATCCGGGTAATGATGATGACGACGACGATAACGACGACGACGATGGCAATAATTACATTGTGCCTGGACCAGGTGACCCAAATAACTCAAATAGCTAACAAATATTACTGTTTGACCTAATAAACCCCCACTTCCAGGTTATTCTCAGACTACTTCCAGCCAAATTTGTTATTAATTTATTGGCTGGTTTAGTCCAGCCGCGCTCCCCAGCTCAAAAATTCGGCGGTAGCGCACATGTAAGAACAGGAGGTGTAGAAATTGAATATACGATTCGTACCATTTAGTCAGTGGGATCGAGACGTTAAAACCAAGTTCTACACCTTAGTAATTGCCGCAGTTATGGTTGTGGCTTTGCTAACCGGTTTGAGCATGTGCGCGCCTGCCGCAAAATCTAAAGGCGGCACCCCTCAAGTTGCGGCAACCACTCACACCCCCACGCCAACAGCTAAACCCTTGGCGGCTGGGTTAGTTAAACCAAAGCCAAAGGACTCTCCCTTGCCTGCGGCTACCGCAACCCCCACTGAAGAGCCCACCTTTGAGCCAGAGCCCACTCCCACCCCAGAACCTACTAGCGCCGCCCCAGAACCTACTAGCGCCCCCACGCAAGCACCCGTTCAGCAGCAGCCAAATATAACTATCCCCACTTCTGCTCCTACCACTAGCACAGAGCAGCACCCTGTCACCCAGCCCACCACTGCCCAGTCCCCTGAAACTAAGGTGCGCCCGCACCGTCCGCGCAACCTTGACCGCTCCAATGAGGCCTACTATCGCAGCTGCCGTGATGCCTACTACGCCGGAGCCACCCCTATCTATTGGGGCCAGCCCGGTTACCGTCGCGGCCTAGACCCCAACGGTAACGGCATTGCCTGCGAAAGCTGGCCGCGCCGCTAAGAGCAGCTAGAGTCAGCGCCGAGCTGCAGTTTCACCAACAGCCAGTGCCCAACGGCAGTTTTGATAGAGCGCTCACCACGCGCTGATTTCAATTGACGCTTAAACCTTTACTCCCCTAAAGTCTGGCTTTGCTGGTTTAAAGGGTGCAAACACCCCAATCTTTAGGAGGAAAATATGCGTGTTTTGGCGGCACTTAGTGGTGGAGTGGATTCTGCGGTGGCCGCCGCACGCTGCGTGGAAGCTGGCTACGACGTCGTCGGCGTACATATGGCCCTTTCACGCAACCGCGCCCAATCACGCTCAGGTTCACGTGGCTGCTGCTCGATTGAAGACGCCTCCGACGCGCGCAGAGCCGCAGACGTGCTGGGTATCCCCTTCTATGTGTGGGACCTATCGGAAGAGTTTGAGGCGCTAGTAATCGAAGATTTCCTAGCCGAGTAC
>QWCZ01000231.1_pt1 | contig 32993 bp, 24 predicted proteins | sample 1972651 | NCBI WGS metagenome assembly QWCZ01 (sample SAMN09866695, study PRJNA288562) | Human oral metagenome isolate pre1_saliva, whole genome shotgun sequencing... | isolation source: mouth | host: Homo sapiens | place: USA: California
CACAGGCTCTGGAGCATCAAAACTTCGCTCTTTGAGCATGAGTGCCGAAACATAAGCTCGCTTCGCTTTGTTGCTCTTGTAAATTTTAGTGGCAAGGCGTGTGGTGAGTGGCATACGACCATAGCGTTTTACGACCAAAGTGAGTCCTTCCACTTGAAGCGTACGAAGCATATTGCGACCACGATGTAATTCGCGTCCCTCACGCTCGAAATGTTCATCGATGTGTGAGAGGTATTCAGAAAGGTATTGGTATTTAGGGTTGATGACGATACGCATAGCGAATAATATCTATATTAACTTAGTCCGGTGATTTCACCGTCGTTATAGTCGATTCTGAGGGCTTGAGGGGATTTAGGTAAACCTGGCATGCGAATGATGTCGCCAGCTAAAGCCACAATCATCTCCGAACCTGCGTTGATGACGATGTCGCGAATGTGGAAATCGAAACCTTCTGCAGCACCATACTTAGTGGCATCGGCTGAGAAAGAGAACTGTGTCTTGGCAATGCACACAGGGAAGTGTGACATTCCATTCTCAGTAGCTTGCTTGAGTTTACGCAAAGCCGTGGGAGCAAAAGTGACTTGTCCTGCACCATAGATTTTCGTAGCTACCGCGGTAATTTTTTCTTGCAATCCATCTTCATCTGCATAGGGGAATCGAAGTGGTTGCGAAGGATTATTCTCGATGGCATCTACCACAATTTGCGCCATTTCGGCTGCACCCTTTCCCCCTTCCATGTAGGCATGGTTGATGACGAAGGGGGCTTTCAAATCTTCCTCACAGTGTTGGCGCAAGAGTGCCATTTCTTCGTCCGTGTCTGCGGCATAGCGGTTGAACACAACTACAACAGTTTGCCCGAAGCTGCGAAGATTACGCACGTGCTTATCCAAATTGGAGAAGCCTTTTTTCAAACCTTCCAAGTTGGGTTGCGTAATAGCATCGAGGGCAACCCCACCGTGCATCTTCAAACCTTGTGCGGTTGCAACAAGGACAGTGAGTGAAGGCTGCAAACCTGACTTGCGACATTTGATATCGAAGAACTTTTCTGCTCCCAAATCAGCACCGAATCCAGCTTCTGTGATGGTGTATTCAGCATGCGACAGCGCCATCTTGGTAGCAATGATGGTGTTGCAACCATGAGCAATATTAGCAAATGGACCGCCATGCACAAAGGCTGGGGTATTCTCCGTAGTTTGCACCAAGTTAGGTTGGAGGGAATCTTTCAAAAGCACCATGATGCTGCCAGCAATACCGAGGTCGCTCACGCGGAAAGGCGAACCATCATAGCGATAACCGAGGAGAATGTTCTCTATACGACGACGGAGGTCTGCCTCATCGGTTGCCAAGCATAGAATCGCCATCAGTTCGCTAGCGGGAGTGATGTCAAATCCGGCTTGCGCCTCAACACCATTCGTAGCAGGTCCAAGACCTGTAACGATTTGACGAAGCGAACGGTCGTTGACATCAAGCACACGGCGCCACAGCACTTCTTTGAGTCCGAAACCTTCAGCACGGTGCTGATAGATATAGTTATCGAGCAAAGCCGCAATCATATTGTGCGCTGAGGTGATGGCATGGAAGTCGCCCGTGAAGTGGAGATTGATTTTCTCCATGGGCAATACTTGCGCATATCCCCCTCCTGCGGCACCACCTTTCATACCAAAACAAGGTCCAAGAGAAGGTTCGCGAAGCGCAACAACAGCACGTTTGCCGATATGGTTGAGACCAAGTGCTAGACCGATGCTTACAGTGGTCTTACCTATACCTGCCTTCGTGGCAGTGATAGAAGTGACCAGAATGAGATGATTGCGTTTCACCTTTGATTCATCGATGAGCGATAGGGGTACTTTGGCTACATGCTTACCATATTGTTCTAGCTGCTCTGCATCGATACCAATTTGTTGTGCTACTTCTGCAATAGGCAACAGCGGTGTTGATCTTGCAATTTCAATGTCGGTCATGGGAGAGGGTGTTGAAGGATTGGGGGATTTAGGGAGCAGAAATGGAAGATGAAACGACACTACTCATGAGGCTCACCATTACATTTGACAACGCCTGCCAATACAGATGGCATCAAACGATGAGAAATGCTATTCCTGCAAAGCAAAGATACATAAAAACTTTCAATTTTCAACTATTCTATGATGAGATTATCCTGCAATCTAGCCTTTTCCTCATCTTAATCTTTATATGAGAATAACTCATCTCTTGAAAATCTCCAACTCAGGAGGCAACAAACCAAAACTTATCATTACATTTGCAGCGCATTCACGATCAACAGCACTGCATGAACACGATAATATCACCCACTTCCACAGCATCTTCTACTTCCCCTCTCAATGAGAACAACTCACACTTGTCGACATCACGCATGGAGGAATTGGACTACCTCAAATGTCTCTTTGTATTGCTCATGGTGACTTTCCACCTTGCATACTTTGCTGATGGGTATCCTCTCCTAAAACAATGGGTTTATACCTTCCACATGCCAGGATTTCTTCTCATTTCAGGCTATCTCATGCGGGTAGATCGACCACTACGACAGTTTTCACGCACCCTACTTTGGTTAGCAGTGCCTTATCTCGTCTTGGAATCGAGCTACATCGTACTATCCTCATTCTTGCCTGTGCGCGATGGCATAGACCACCTCACACTGCTCGCCTTTGCAGAGAAGTTTTTCGTGCATCCACTCGGTCCGTATTGGTATCTACACACCTTAATTCTTTGCGGCATAGGATACTTCATCGTTTGGCGACAGAAAGGATGCAGCACAATATCGCGCCTCATTCTGCTTGGCTTCTATTTGGCAGGCTTAACATTCGTACAACTCGTGGCATGGGACGTGAGTTTGTATTTCGTTTTGGGTGTCATCATTCGTCAGAGTAAACTCTCGTTTCTGCAAGTCTTTCGTCCCTCATGGTTGGCGTTCATTGCCCTCCTATGGTTGAGTTGTTATCCAGAGACTTTCCACAAAGGTTCTTTGGGTGGGTTAGTAACCGTCTACTTGGTTATCTCTGCAGCATTAGCGATTTTCCCACTTCTTCACCAATGCATCAAAAAAGCCGCACTCTTCTTAGGGCGCAATTCACTTGCCCTATTTCTCTTTTCTCCTATCTTCACAATGGCGTGCAAGATATTCATCCCGTATCTTACATTCGATTCCTCACGCATGTTGTTTCTCACCTTATCCTTGCCGCTCTGCATACTAGGCGCTCTCGCAGTCTGCAGAGTTTTAGATGCACTGCACCTCTCACCTTGGTTGTTGGGTCGAAAAAAGGCTCTGATATAACCTGTTCTATCTCAAATTCTTTCGCACGAATCGAATATAGAAGAGAAACTGCTCTTTCATAGCCATAGATTAGACTCCCTTTTTCATTGCCCCAATCTTCTATCAAAGAAAAATGCATCCGCTTCAATCTATTTGAAACGGATGCGTTTAGTGTTTTGTGGACCAGCTTGGGCTTGAACCAAGGACCTCCAGATTATGAGTCTGTTGCTCTAACCAACTGAGCTACAAGTCCAAAAAGGATAATACCATTTTTCGATAAGCAAAGGTAATAATTTCTCTCGAAACCACCAAATATGTTTATAAAAAAGCCAGCTATCCAAAAGAAGATAGCTGGCGTAGAAAGCGCAAAAAATGTCGCGCTAAGCATTGCAACCCTAAGGAGAGAGAGTTAGGGAAGAATCAGAGTTGCAATGGGAGGGAATCAAAAAGGATTAAGCCTTCTTGATGCGCTTGTAACCATAAACAGCGAGGTCACCGAGTTCTTCCTCGATGCGGAGGAGTTGGTTGTACTTCGCCATACGGTCAGAACGGCTCAAAGAACCAGTCTTGATTTGACCAGAGTTGGTAGCTACTGCGATGTCAGCGATAGTAGCATCTTCAGTTTCACCAGAACGGTGAGAAGTTACTGAAGTGTAACCAGCGCGGTGAGCCATTTCGATAGCGTCGAGAGTTTCAGAGAGAGAACCGATTTGGTTCACCTTGATGAGGATAGAGTTACCGCAACCGAGTTCGATACCCTTCTTGAGGAATTCTACGTTAGTTACGAAGAGGTCGTCACCTACGAGTTGGCAACGGTCGCCGATAGCCTTGGTGAGCATTTGCCAACCTTCCCAGTCGTTTTCAGCCATACCGTCTTCGATAGAGTCGATGGGGTATTTGGTAACGAGTTCGGTGAGGTAAGCCACTTGTTCTTCACGGCTGCGTTTTGCACCCTTAGCACCTTCCTTTTCAGTGTAGTCATAAACGCCATCAGCGTAGAACTCAGAAGAAGCGCAGTCGAGACCGATCATTACGTCCTTACCGGGTTCAAGACCAGCTGCCTTGATAGCAGAGATGATAGTGTCGAGAGCATCTTCAGTACCATTGAGGCTAGGAGCGAAACCACCTTCGTCACCTACTGCAGTAGAGAGACCGCGATCGTGGAGCACCTTCTTAAGAGCGTGGAACACTTCAGCACCCCAACGGAGACCTTCACGGAAAGAAGGAGCACCTACAGGACGAATCATGAACTCTTGGAATGCGATAGGAGCATCAGAGTGAGCACCACCGTTGATGATATTCATCATGGGCACGGGGAGCGTGAAGGTGTTAGTACCACCGATGTAACGGTAGAGAGGAAGACCGAGACCAGCAGCAGCAGCCTTAGCCACAGCGAGAGAAACACCGAGGATGGCGTTAGCACCGAGCTTAGACTTAGTCTTAGTGCCATCGAGTTGAAGCATGAGGTTATCGATGCCACGTTGGTCGAGCACACAGTGACCTGCGAGAGCAGGAGCAATCACCTTGTTCACGTTTTCAACTGCCTTGAGCGTACCCTTACCGCCGTAACGAGCCTTGTCGCCGTCGCGAAGTTCGAGAGCTTCGTTTTCGCCAGTAGATGCGCCAGAGGGCACAGAAGCACGGCCGAGAACACCGTTTTCAAGAGTTACATCAACCTCTACAGAGGGGAAACCGCGAGAGTCGAGGACTTCGCGTGCTACGATTTTTTGAATTTTCATCGTGTGTATGAAATTTGGATTGAGTATTTTCGAAAAGCTATTACTTCACGAGTTCTACCCATGCAGCGATGCGAGCAGGGTTGTTGTCAGCGTCGGCTTCGTCGAGGCAAAGACCTACGAACTTACCGTCTACATTCACTTCGCTGTCGGTCACTTGATAGCCTTCTGGCTCGTAAGCTCCCACGAAAGTGCAACCGCAATCTTGGAGTGCATCGTAGATTTGACGAAGAGCACCACAGAAAGTATCACCATAACCGTCGGAATCACCGCAACCGAAGAGACCTACCTTTTTGCCATTGAGGTCTTGTTCCTTCAAAGCATCGAGGAAGTCATACCAGTCGTCTTGCAAATCACCAGCACCCCAAGTAGAGGAACCGAGAAGGAGGGTGTCGTAATCAGCTACAGAAGCAGCGTCTACTTCACCTACATTGAAAACAGCTTCTGTGCCGAGTGCTGCGGCGATGTCTTGAGCAGCTGCTTCGGTGTTACCAGTAGTGCTGCCATAGAAAATTCCTATCATTGTCGTTTTTTTTGAGAGGTTACTAATATCAGCAGCAAAGGTAATACATTTTCTTCGTAATCGCAATCACTGCATGTAGTGAATTTTATAGTGCAAATATAAGAAGTTTATTTGAAATAGCCCAATATTGCACCTATTTCTCACTATATATGATGATATTTTTCCCATCTCTTCCCCTTTGTCTCAAAAGGTCATTAGAACATAATAGTACTACTCGTCATTAATCCCAAATCGGTCATTAGACCGTAAAATTGTTATAGGTAATAGAAAAGATTACTTCCTATCATCTTTCAGTTTCTTGTTGACACCTTATATCTCGTTCGGTCTCCAATTAGTCCGCGACACCTTCGAGACCACAACAAACCTTCTGCTCAACAAAGCAATAAATCGACTCAGGCTTTAAGGACCTTTTTTTTGGGGGGGGCATGCCTGCTCAGCATATCCACATAAAAAGACAAAGAGCCTCTCACGAAGCTCTCTGTCATTCTACAAATCCCAACTATCTTTGTGCGGCTTACGCCCACACTTCTTTGGCTATTTCTTGCACCAGGGCTATTTTGCGCCACTGATCTTCTTCCGTGAGTTTATTGCCAATCTCACACGACGCAAAACCACACTGAGGACTAAGGCTCAAACGCTCCAGAGGCACATATTGCGCTGCCTTATGAATACGCTGAATAATCGCCGATTTATCTTCGAGCTCGGGACGTTTGCTGGTAATCAGTCCAAGCACCACATCCACACCTTCTGCCACATCTGCCAATGGCGCAAAACTTCCTGAACGTTCGTCATCAAACTCCAGATAGAAAGCATCCACCTTCTCTTGAGCGAAGAGAGTTTTCGACACAGCATCATACGGACCACTGCATGCCCAGTCGGAATGGTAATTACCGCGACACACATGAGTCGTAATGGTCACTCCCTCAGGACGACCTTCTAACGCCAAATTATTTAGACGAAGACTCACGGACTTGAGTTGCTCTGGATCAGCATCATTGCCTATCTTTTCATGCAAATAGCCATGATCACAGAAGGCTCCCCAAGTGCAGTCATCCAACTGGATGTTGCGACAACCAGCCGCCGCCAAATCCTGGATAACGGTGCGATAGGCTGCTGCAATGTCTTGAACCAACTCTTCCTGATTAGGATAGATTTTGAGCGTGTTTTCTGTATTCTTGCCTCGGAAAAGTTCGGCATAGAATTGTGCTGGTGCTGGAATCGTCTGACGAGCCACTACCCCAGAACGCTCAAACTGCTTCACAAATTTGAAATGCTCCACAAAGGGATGGTGTTCACCAGAGATTTTTCCAGTTAGTTCACAAGAACCGCGGGTGGTTTCTGTTTCATGGAATAAATAGCCCTGCTCCAACTCGATGTGTCGCACACCTTGGAGTCCCCAGGTAAAGTCAAGGTGCCAGTAGCTACGTCGAAATTCTCCATCGGTGATAACCTCAAGACCTGCATCGAGTTGTTTATGAATTAGTTCTGTGATACATTCGTCCTCCACTTGTTTAAGATCAGCAGCGGAGATTTCGCCTTGTTGAAAACGAGCGCGAGCTTCATGCAAGCGAGCAGGACGGAGAAAACTACCAACGATGTCGGCGCGGTGTGGGGCAAATTTCTTACTCATACGATTGTCTTTTTTAGTCTTCATCCCTTGTCTCAAATCAAAATGATGACGTGCAATCAAATCGCTCTGTGTGGTTATGACACAAGGTGAAGTTCTGTGAGGGAATCATGAAAACTTTACTGGTGGGCTATGTGAATCACAAGAACGAAAGGGGGCTTTTCTGAGATACTCATGCTCACAAGTTTTTATCTTTCTTGCTGTTTGACGATGCAAAGGTATAAGATTGGTTTGAACTAGACAAATTTCTTGCTCACTTCGGAAAAATATACTATTTTTGCCATTACACCCCATCTCACACAGAATAATATTCTACACAAAACCTACTTATTGAAATGGAAAGACTCGACGATATTGACATCCAGATTTTGAAAGAACTCCAGCGTAATGCCAAACTCACGGTCAAAGAATTGGCAGATAAAGTGCATCTTTCAGCGTCTCCCACCTTCGAGCGTCAGAAGCGTTTGGAGCGTGAAGGCTATATCGAAAACTATGTGGCTGTGGTGAATCCCAAACGCGTGGGTAACACTATCATCGCTCTCTGCAACATCAAGCTGAAACAACACAGCAGCAGCCTCAGCCGCGCTTTCATGGAGGCAGTACGTTGTATCGACGAGGTGACAGAATGCTACAACACTTCGGGTGACTACGACTTCATGATGAAAATCTATGTGCGCGATATGGAGCATTATCAAGATTTCGTACTTAATAAGCTAGGCAAGATTGATAGTATCGGTAGTCTGCATAGCATCTTCGTCATTGGCGAAGTGAAAAATGCGCACAAAGTCCCCATCTCCACTGAAGAAGACTAACGAGTAGAGGGTTGCTAGCGCTTGCTATCTCAAGCCATCCACTTGTTGTTTGGGATAGCCATGAAAATCTAGGAAATCTATCATTAATAGCTAGGAGATTTCAACAAAAAACGTGGGAGATAATTTGATTATCTCCCACGTTTTTTTCAGTTCTCTCCGAGACTTCTATTCCAAACTCGGAAGTCTCATTTTCATTCTTCGTCCTTAGGCAGCATGCCTTCGGCTTTCAAGGCTTCAACTAACGCTAAAAGTTCATCATACCACGCTTGACCAAAACGACGAATCAGCGGATTTTTCAAAAACTTATAAATAGGCAATTTCAGTTCTCTGCCTAGTTTGACTGCTGGCTTGCACACTGACCAACGATGATAGTTGAGCGCAACATTACCATTGGAGAGCTGTTGTTCACGAATGGGATAGAGGTAGCAACTAATAGGCTTTGCCCAATCGATTCTCCCCTCTCGATGCGCACGGTCGGTGGCACATAAGCAGATGCCGCGCTCATCATAGCACGTAAAACAGCAATCTTTGCCATTGACAATGCTCGTGACCAAATCTCCATCTTCGTCACGATAAGCCACCCCTTGGTTGTTGAGCACCTTGCGCGCTTTTGGATCCAGTTCCATCCACACCACAGGTAGCACACGCTCCAAATCTTTCACCTCGGCTGGTGTGATCGGAGCACCGGCTTCTCCCTCGATACAGCAAGCACCGCCGCAGGCTTCGAGGTCGCAGCAGAAATGTTCGGTGAGAATATCGGGCGAAAGCAATACATCGCCCACTTGAAGAATGGGAAGCATGAGTAGGTTAGTCTATGAATGAAAGGAAAAAGTCTATAAAAGTGGGGGTAAGTCTGTAAATATGCAAGAGCAGATGCTCACCTCTAAAGACGAAATGAAGAGAAAGTCACACTGGAGTGCTAAATCTTCACCGATCAGGGTTTACCACTGGATGGGTGCAAGACCATGCTGCACCAAATAAGCATTGGTTTGCGAGAAATGATGCAAGCCGAAGAAAGCTCCACCGTGATTTAATGCCATAGGAGACGGATGCGCTGCGGTGAGCACAAGATGACGTTGCGTGTCGATGTTCTTCGCCTTCTCCTGAGCTTTACGCCCCCATAGGAGAAACACCACATGATCTCGACCACGATTCACCCTATCGATGACAGCATCGGTGAATTGTTCCCAACCTTTGCCAAAGTGCGAACCTGGTTTGCCTTCGCGCACGGTGAGGGTACTGTTGAGCAAAAGCACTCCCTGCTCTGCCCAATGGCGCAAACTACCATCTGTAGCGATAGGTTGTTGCAGATCATCCGCCACTTCCTTAAAGATATTGCGCAACGAAGGCGGGATTCTCACTCCTGATGCCACCGAAAAACAGAGTCCCTCTGCCTGTCCTGCTCCATGATAGGGATCTTGTCCGATGACAACCACCTTTACTTGATCAAAAGGACAGAGATCGAAGGCAGCAAAGATTTGCCCTCCAGGAGGATAGCAAGTCGTTTGCGCGTATTCTTGACGCACAAACTCAGTGAGCTGCGCGAAATAAGGGGCTGTAAATTCGTCCGCTAAGACGTTGCGCCAAGAAGGCTCTATTTTGATCATGCCCATAATGTTAAAGGTTGGAGATTCCTTGCCTACTTTCTCCATGATATATGGTAAAAAGAAGGTGGACTCCGCAACAAACCTGAGCTTGTGCGGAGTCTTTAATTCAGTTGCTCGATGAGATTACTCAAGATAGGTGTAACCATACAAGCCAGCGCGGTAGGTGGAGATAAATTCCTTGCCTTCTTCGACAGAAATCTTACCCTCGTTCACCGCACGTGTCACCCAAGATTCCAGGCGGCGCACCAAGCGTTTCGGATCGTATTGCACATATTCCAGCACATCAGCCACCGTTTCGCCATCAATCGTCTTGTCAATGGTGTAGCCATCGGCATTGACCGAAATGTGCACCGCATTGGTGTCACCGAAGAGATTGTGCATGTTGCCCAAAATCTCTTGATAAGCACCCACCAAGAAGACACCTATATAATACTTTTCGCCCTGCTTAAAGCGATGGAGCGGAATGTAGTTGGTCTGCTGATTGTAGTTGACATAGGTGGAAATCTTACCATCACTATCGCAAGAAATGTCTTGCAAAGAAGCGCTCACCGTGGGACGCTCTTCGAGTCGATGAATGGGCATGATGGGGAAGAGTTGGTCGAGTGCCCAGTGGTCGGGAAGAGATTGGAAGAGTGAGAAGTTGCAGAAATATTTTTCCGACATCATCTTATCCAACTTGCGCAATTCGTCGGGAGCGTGCTTTTGGTGGTGCACCAACTCTGCCACTTCCGAACAGATGCTCCAATATAGGCTTTCGATTTGCGCACGTGTGCGGAGATCCAAGAGTCCGTGACGGAACAAACCAAGTGCTTCTTCGCGAATATCTTCGGCATCGTGCCAGTCTTCGAGCATGGAGCGCGTGGAGAGCTTGTCCCAAATCTCGGTGAGGTCGTGCACCAACTTGTGATCATGCTCTGAAGGGTGGAAATCCTCTGCCATGTGCGGTACTTCAGTGGTTTCGAGCACCTCCAAAATCAGCACAGAGTGATGAGCCGTCAAAGAGCGACCACCTTCGGTGATGATGTTAGGATGCGGCACCTCGTTTTCGTTGGCAGCTTCTCGGAGGATGTAGACAATGTCGTTGACATATTCCTGCACGGAATAGTTCACAGAACTCTCAGAGTTGGACGAGCGGGTGCCATCATAGTCCACACCAAGACCACCGCCGCAGTCCACGAAGTCAATGTTGAAGCCCATCTTGCGGAGTTGCACATAATATTGTGCCATCTCGCGAAGCGCAGTACTGATCAAGCGGATTTTAGGAATCTGACTACCGATGTGGAAGTGGATAAGTTGCAAGCAATCTTTCAATCCCTTCTCTTCCAAACGGGTCAATGCCGTGAGCAATTCGGCACTATTCAAACCAAATTTTGAAGCATCGCCACCAGAACTCTCCCACTTACCCGTAGAGCGGCTAGCAAGTTTGATGCGAATACCCAGATTAGGGCGCACTCCCATGCGCTCTGCCACTTGTGCGATGATTTCCAACTCGTGGAGCTTCTCGATGACCAAGAACACACGCTTCCCCATCTTTTGAGCCAGCAATGCCAACTCAATGAAGTTCTGGTCTTTATGACCATTGCACACAATCACCGAGTCCGAGTCCATGTTAGTGGCAAGCACCGCATGAAGTTCAGGCTTTGAGCCACACTCCAATCCGAGATTGTATTTCTTACCGTGGGAGATAATTTCCTCTACCACGGGGCGCATCTGATTCACCTTGATGGGATAGACAATGAAGTGCTCACCTTTGTAGTCATATTCCTTTTCAGCTTGTTCAAAACAAGCCGCAGTCTTCTCGATGCGATTGTCCAAGATGTCGGGAAAACGCAAGAGTACGGGAGCTGTGATGTCGCGATCCGTGAGATCATTTACGACATCGCACAAATCTACCTCTACGTTATCTTTGCGCGGACGCACAAAAGCGTGACCTTTCTCGTTAATACCGAAATAGTTCACGCCCCATCCTTTGATATTATAGAGTTCTTCGGAGTCTTCAATACGCCATTTTCTCATCGTCTGTCAGTGGAGTTATAGGGGGAAGTAGGGTTCTTAATAATAAATAGGTAGCAGGACTACAGCAAGCACTGGGGAATTAAACCCCAATCGGTCATCAGACCGTAAAAGCGCTGTTAAACAGGGAGGTTGAGTTGTTGAACAATCATCTCCACCACATCTGTGATTTTCTCGAACGTATCGAGAATATCAACATTCACCGTGTGGTGCGCCTTTTGGTAATAAGGGTTGCGCTCTTGGAGTTGTTGTCGCACGAAGTGGTCCAACTCTTCAGGCGACAAGCCTTGTAGCAGGGGGCGCGTGCCTTTACTCACCTTTAGATGCTCGAGGATGGTTTCTGGCTGCGCTTCGAGATAGACGGTTTCCGCCACTTCGTTCATGAAATCCATGTTGTCGAAGCGCGTGGGAGTGCCTCCTCCGCAAGACAACACGATATTCTCAAACTGCGCCACCTCACGGAGCATACGTCGTTCCAAATCGCGAAATCTCTCTTCACCTTCTTCGGCAAAGATAGTGGGAATCTTCTTGTGGAATCGTTCCTCGATATACCAATCTAAGTCGTAAAATCCGCAGTTTAGTCGTTTAGCGAGTTGTCTGCCTACGGTGGTTTTACCCACACACATATAACCTACGAGCACGATACACTTCATTTGCCGCTACTTTTAGGGAGAGGGATACACCTCATTTAATCTTCAGTCTTCGCTTTGGTGCTGCGAGCTTTGGTTGTCCTTTTGGTGGTAGAAGTTGCCTTCGCTGCTTTCGTTGCAGACTTTGTGGTCTTTGACGCAGCCTTCGTCGTCGACTTGGCAGTCTTCGTCGATGTTTTCACCGCCTTTTTAGGTGCTTTTTCGCCTTCGGCTTCGATCATCTTCATACACTCTTCGAGCGTGAGTGAAGCCGCCTCAGCATGGCGATCTTTGGGAATGCGGTAGTTATTGCCTTTATATTTGATGTAAGGACCATAACGTCCGTTGAGCACTTCCAATTCGGGTTCTTCTTCAAAAGCACGAAGATGATTGCTCGCATCTTTCGCACGCTTTTCCTCAATCAGTGCGATGGCGCGTTCCAGCGTCACCGACATTGGGTCTTCGCCCTTGGGAATCGAAGTGTACTTCTTCGCGTGCAACACATAAGGACCGAAGCGACCTGCGCCAATCGTCACCGTAGTGCCTTCAAATTCTCCCACAGTGCGAGGGAGTTTGAACAATTCGAGTGCTTCTTCGAGAGTGATGGTGGTGATGCTTTGTCCTGTTTTTAGACTTGCAAACTTAGGCGTTTCTTCATCGCCTTCTCCACCGCCAATCTGCACCATCGGACCGAAACGACCGATTTTCACACTCACTGGGCGTCCACTCTCTGGCTCTGTGCCGAGGTGTCGTTCACCCACGCGAGTTTCGGTGCGTTCTGCCATCACACGATCCACTTGCGGATTGAAAGTTTCGCAGAATGAGCGAATGATACTCGTCCATTCTTCTTCCCCCTCTGCCACGCGGTCGAAGTCGTGTTCCACCTTTGCGGTGAAATTATAGTCCATAAATTCGGGGAAGTGGCTGAGCAAGAAGTCATTCACCACAATACCCGTGTCGGTAGGCACCAGTTTGCCACGATTGCTGCCGAAGTTTTCGCTGCGCGTCTCTGTGGAGATGTCATTTCCCTCCAAAGTTGCCACAGCGAAGGAGCGAGGTTTTCCTTCGCTTTCTCCCTTCGCCACATATTCGCGCTTTTGAATCGTAGAGATGGTCGGCGCATACGTAGACGGACGTCCGATGCCCAGTTCTTCCAACTTGTGCACCAAGGAGGCTTCGCTGTAACGTGCAGGAGCTTGCGTGAAACGTTCTTGTGCAGTGATCGTCTGACGCACGAGCAGTTGACCCTCGCTCATGGGAGGAAGCAAACCGCTTTCTTCCGAATCACCTTCCGATTCTTCCACACTTTCACGATAAAGGCGCAAGAAACCGTCGAATTTCACCACTTCGCCCGTAGCGGCAAACTGATGTTCAGAGCCACTCACGCTGATCAGCGCGGTAGTTTTCTCTAATTGTGCATCTGCCATCTGGCTCGCAAGCGTGCGTTTCCAAATCAAGTTGTAGAGTCGGCGTTCCTGAGGCGTACCCGAAATGTCTTCTCTCGACATATCTGTGGGACGAATTGCTTCGTGTGCCTCTTGCGCACCCTTTGATTTGGTGTGGTAGTTGCGACGTTTGTGATAGTTGGTTCCCATGCGCTCTGCAATCACAGGCTCAGCCGTGTCGAGACATAGCGTAGAGAGATTCATCGAGTCGGTACGCATATAGGTGATCAATCCCGACTCATAAAGTTTTTGTGCGATGCGCATGGTCGAAGCCACCGCGTAGCCAAATTTGCGGGCAGCTTCTTGTTGCAGCGTAGAGGTCGTAAACGGAGGCGCAGGGGTGCGCTTCGTGGGTTTGGTGGTAAGAATCTCGATGCGAAATTCAGCTGTTTTGCAGTTTTCCAAGAAGGCATTCACCTCTTCTATCGTTGCAAAGCGATGGTTCAATTCAGCTTTCAGTGCCACCGTCTGTCCGTTTTCGCCTGGCACACCGAAGAAGGCGGTCACGCGGAAAGCACTTTCAGCTTGGAAAGCCTCAATTTCGCGTTCGCGCTCCACGATGAGCCGCACCGTGACGCTCTGCACACGTCCTGCGGAGAGGTTGCGACGCACCTTTCTCCACAACACGGGAGAGAGGCGGAAGCCAAGCACACGGTCGAGCACGCGACGCGCTTGCTGCGCATCCACGAGATTCAAGTCGATGGTGCGCGGATGTGCAATAGCATCGAGGATGGCTGGCTTGGTGATTTCGTGAAAAACGATGCGTCGTGCCGTAGCAGGATCCAATTTCAAGACTTCCGCAAGGTGCCATGAGATGGCTTCTCCCTCGCGGTCCTCATCGGATGCCAGCCAAATGGTCTCTGCCTTCTTTGCCGCTGCACGAAGTTCACTCACCACCTTTTGTTTGTCGGCAGGAATCTCGTAGTGCGGTTGGAAGGTATCGGGGTCCACTCCGTCATTTTTCTTATCTAGGTCGCGGATATGCCCAAAACTAGACATCACCTTGAAATCTTCGCCAAGGAATTTTTCAATGGTTTTTGCCTTAGCAGGGCTCTCCACAATGACTAAATTCTTTTGCATAGCATTTTTATTTGCTGCAAAATTACGCCACATAGTGAGATATTACAAGAAAAAAGGGCTTTTTTTGCCCCTTCACACATCTTTTATATAGAGAAGCGCTATTTCCGCAGGGCAAATCGTTCTTCTTCTCTACGATTTTGTGTATAAAGCAACAGCACGTGTCCTGCGTTTCAAAACTGTTTTTGTCGCAGAAGACACGTGCTATTTTTCACTTATTGAAAGAGGGATTCAAAAGCGATAGTACAATCTCGGAGAAGACACCATTCTGTTTGGTGTTACTCCAAGAAGGGGGACAGCGTTTAGCGGAACACCACGGCATAAGGTTCAATGCCTACAGTAGAACGATTGAGCAAATCGCCCTTGGAAGTGTAGGTGTAGAGATAACCAGGTGAGGTGTATTTCGCCTTTGCATCAAGCAACCCGCGAGAGGTCACGAGCACGCGACCTGTGCGAGGATGCACATTCATGGCGATGGGGTCGAGAGGCAAATTCTTCTGTGCAAATTTTTCCACGAGCACCTTACCCGTACGCGTTTCGAGCACATCCCATTGCACATCCACTTCACCAGTTTTCCAGTTGGTGGTACTATTGATCACGTAGAGTGAGTGTCGATGTGCCGCAGCCAAATTACCCTTGGCAAAGACGCTCACCTTCTCTTCGTTGTCCACCTTCCACACCTTCGCTGGAATCTGAACATAATCGCCCATGCAGACCACAAAGAGATTACCATCTTCATCCATGGTCATCTGAGTGGGATTCACCCCTTCCGAAGTGATGGTGGTTTGGGTGAGACCATTGTCGAGAGTGGTTGTTTCTGTGGCTTGGAGTTTCACCTCCCCCACCTTGCGGAAGCGTGCCAAATCGATTTTATCAAGACGCTTGCCATTTACAGCACCATTTTTCAGGTTGTAACCATCGCTGATGCTCACATAAAGCACACCATTGCGCACCATCAAATCCACAGGATTAGGACCGACCTCTACCTGTTGTTTGGCTTGTAAATCGAGGGTATCGATTTTCGTCACACGACCCGTATTGTTTGCCACGTAGATATGACCACCATAAGCAGCAACTCCCTGAGGCTGAGGGGTGCTAATGGTGCGAAGCAACTTGTTGGTTTTGGCATCCATCACTTGCACGGCATTAGAACCATGCAACGTCACATAGAGTTTTGAACCATACACCACCCCATCTTGTGGACCTGCACCCAGCAAACGACCATTGACCGTGCTGAACACACTATTGCTCAGTACATTGGTTTCCCAGTCAAAGAACGAATAACTGCCATCAATTTTGGCATATTGGTTACCTTGATTGAGAATGAACACACCTTCACCCAATGCAGTCGCAGGAGAGGGAGTGAGTCGGGAAGTTTCGTCATCGATACACGAAGCAAAACTCAAAGCAGCCACAAGCAAAGTGGCAAAAAACTTAAGTTGTTTCATTAAAATATTGTTTATGAGAATAATATGCGATAAGTAATGATTAGATTTCACGACCGTAGCTCTTTCTGCCTCATCATCCAATGAGAAAGAGAGGACTAAAACGTCCAGGTGTTGCGCCACATCATGCTGCACCCTGGGAGGGGATAACCACGCACAAGTTCGTAGTGGGTATTCGTAAGGTTGTTGATCACCCACTGGGTGTGCCATCTACATGCTCCCAACCGAAAAGTACGCCCAACTGCGGTGTGGAGGGTGGCATAAGGAGCCAAGCGCGCCGACTTCCAATGATTGGCAGTGGCATGGCGAGCAGAAGAAAAGTCGCTAGTGAGCGAGAAGTCGCACCAAGGGTTGCTCCAAACGAAGACGAGATGCGCGGTAAACTCGGGGATATAGGGCAACTGCAGCCCGTAAGTAGCTGCCCCACGTTGGCTTTCGTCGGTGACGCGCTGGAAAGAGGCATTGCCCGACAGTTCTAGGGTATGGCGCGAAGCGCATTGCGCCCAGATATGCCCCGAAAGGTCCACTCCAACGGCACGCACACGGTCTAGATTGGTGGTGCGCCAAACGGTTTGGTTGGCAGGAATGCCCAAGATACGATCCAACACTCGATTGTGATAGACATCGACACTGCCTTGCCAGACAAAGGTAGACGAAGTGGGGCGACTCTCAACCGACAAACCTACAGAAAACTGCTGCGTGCGCTCGGGGCGCAAGTTAGCATTGCCATAGTGGTGGTAGTAGTTTTCGGTGAAACTCGGCATGCGAAAGAGGGTTTGCACCACACCACGCAGGGTGCCGCGTGTGGAAGACGACTGCCAGAGTTGCTGGGCAACTGCGAGACTCCACGTCCACGAATGCGCATCGGTGGCAACAGCTGTGGACTCCCACGGCAGCAAGGGGGAAGCGTTCTCCAGGCGCCCTTGCACAGTGTGGAAGAAGTCATGACGCAAGCCGCGCAAGGTGAACATCGTGGTGGGACGCACATAACGGAGCGAGAGACTCTGCTGCAACGCTGTGCGCGCCACGCAATCGAAGCGTGCCATATTGCTGCGCAAGGTGGTGTGGGTGGCATCGACGGCATAAGCCACCTGCCACGAGGGGGCAATGTCATAGCGTGCCCCAAGTGTGCTCCAGAGTTCGTGCTCACGATAATGCTCTTCGCGCACTGCATCGGGGTATTCCTCGCCGTGGTCGACATATTGCAGTCGATGCGCAGCATATTGTCCTGCCCACTGCCACGCCCAACGCTCACCATGAGCGGCATGCGAGGCTTGAAGTGCCGAGCGCTCAGTACGCCAATCTTCGCCTTCGGGGGTGGTATAGAGCGTCACTGCTCCGGGAAGTTTTTGCACGTGGTGCTGATGATGCCAGCGCACTTGGGTGCTGTGCTGTGGGGTTTGCCAGAGCCAATGTGCACTCCCCTGCCATCGAGTCCATGGACTGCGAGGACGGCGCCCATATTCATAGCCGTCGCCATTGGTGATGCGATAGGGGAAATCATTATCGGCACGAGCATAACTGCTTTGAACTCCGAGAGCATGGGCTCCGATGCGATGACGCACAGCGCCATCCACAACGATTTGCCCAAAACTGCCCCACTCCACTCCTAGATGTGGTGAGAAGGTGGCAGAACGGAGAGCGAGATGCGCCGTGCCAAGGGTGCGCACACTCGTAAGCAAGGCGGGAGCATCGGCTATCGTCCACTGCAGTTGCGACATATCGCTCAATCGAAACCGCCCAACATCGACAGCACCAGAGGTGAAGTCGGTGACAGGAAATCCATCGAGGGTGACCACAGTGTGTGCAGCCCCAAGTCCACGCGCTGCCAAACTGACGAGTGCCCCCGCCCCACCATAGTCGCGCAGTTGCACACCGGGCAAATTCCGCAAGGCTTCGGAGAGTTGGGTAGCGCCTTGTCGCTGCCAGTCGCGATGATCCATCCCCCATTGCTGGTGGGTCGCCATCTGTTGCGATGGGCTAACCGCAGTCGTCACTTCCACCGGAGATAGTTGCCGGAGGGTATCTCTCCCTTCGAGCAGAGAAGGAGGAGACAACAAGGAAGGTAGACATAGCAGGACAAACAACATGGGCGCAAAGTTACAAATTATAGATAGGATTCTTACAAGGGACTTCATAATTATAGTGATAGAAAACCAACGAAAATGATGTAAATCGACAAAAAACCGACAAAAAAACTTTTCAATCATCGCATTTTGCAATACCAACTTATCAAAATAAAGGTAAAACGCATTTTATCGTCCATGGCACAACCTCCACGTTCGATTTATCACCAATCGCCCCCACATTTCTGAGAGAAAACGCTCACGCATTGATGAAGTTATTCATACATCATGGCAAAATCATGCAGACATTGGAGCATTCTCTCTGACTTTCGGAAGTTTCTCCCACATTGGGGCATACTCTGTCGATGGTCGTTTTCTGAACAATCTCCACTTACAGTTTCCGTACCCTGCGTTTTCTTATTTTCTCTCATTTTCCTTCGTTTTGCCCTACTGGCTTTCAGGCTAGTTTTTCCTACGATGGCACATAGATGCTCAACAGATGTTGACGACCCTGCTTTCCCTCGCGCGACGCGCGCGCATTCCCTGGGATTTTGCTGTTTTTGCTTTCACAACCTTCACAGAGTACCCCAAAAACGCTCCCGAAAAAGAGAAAAAACTACCCTAATTCATGTCCGTCTATTCCCCACTTTTTCGTTACTTCTTTGATACTTCCGCATCAAACTGTTAAAAGTTGTCCGAAAATCATCCACAAAACACTAGATAGCAATCGATTACACGACTTTCTGTGAAGGTTGTGAAAGCAAAAAGTGATAAACTTCTGTACGTACGCGCGCGAGGGGTCTTTTCGCAGCAGCGGTTTCACATTTCAAAACACTCCCTAGATCTATCCTATACTTGGGTACTTTCATCACCTTCAAGTTCTTGTTGTCTTCATACAGAGTTTTCTTATTTCTTCCTGTCTTTTGTCACAAGAGCCTCACTCGTTTGCTGCACAATCACCAATACATATTCCAGGGAAGGAGATTTCACCCTTCCTTCCTGCTTTTCCCTCTTTCAAAAGGTCCATATTTCACTCAAAAAATCTCCGACTTTTCTAAAAAAAATCTCCTACGTTTTTGGAAAAACTTCCCACGTTTTTCCGAAAATCTCCAACGTTTTTCCCAAAACATTGGACTTTTTCTCAAGCCCAAAGGAGTGAGCCAAAGACACTCAATGGAACGCAAACAGCAACGGGCTTGCACGACGACAGAAAAATTCCCCAGAAAAAGAAACTTTTACTTGGTCATCAATAAGATTATTCCTACATTTGCAACAATATTCACATCTTAAAACATTTAGACAATGGATACTAACCAAATAAACAACTTTTTCGCTGCAAATTCCAAATATTTTACTGTGCAACAATGTGTAGACTTGCGCAATCGCATGCTGCAACTTCCAGATACTTCAAATATACCTTTCTATGCTTCTAATTTGAAAGACCCTACAACTGCATTACTTCTCTCAATCTTCCCAACTCTCCTTGGCTTGTCTGGAATTGACCGCTTCTACATCGGTGACGTTGGTCTCGGAATAGGAAAGCTCCTCACTGGTGGCGGTTGCGGCATCTGGGCTATCATTGATTTATTCCTGATTATGGACGCAACACGCGAGAAAAATTATCAATCCATGCTCTTTGCCCTTAGTCAATATGTTTAGGTAATACTGAAGCACCATCTAGAACATTGACTTAGCCATCCATAAAAAGGGATGGTGTAGCATAAAAAATAGCCGTATCAATGCACTACATTGATACGGCTATTTTCAGTTCAAAAGAGGAAATTAGCACTGATATAAATTTCGAATGATGACCCAACAAAGGGTTATCAACAGATAGACAAGGACAGCAGTAGTGCTTGAAAGTCTAGCGCGAATGATTTTACCCTTTTCAAAGAAACTAAGGCTATAAAAAACAAGTAGAAGCACAACGACACAAGGGAGAAAATAGTTGTATCTAATGGCTTCGACAAAGTGCCCGTGCAGCAAGGCATGGACGGCTCTTTGCGCTCCACAGCCCGGACAACTATACCCCGTTGCTGAACGAAAGAGACAAGGTAGTCCCGAAACACTGCCTTGCAGATTCTTGAACAGCCAGAATACGACAGCTATGAGAAAGCATGAAACGAGCAACAAACGAGATTTTGTCATAGGAGGCTAAGCATATAGTGCATTAGAAGAACGCACAACCACTATCGGCGAGTAGGCGCTACAAATTTAGCTATAAAAAGAATAATAACCAACCTATTTTCCGACATTCTACTGACAAAACTAAGGAGAAAACAAACGATTGAAGAACCCACAAAAACACGCGAAAAAGCAAATAGATGTGGCGCAAATGGAGAAAACAGATTATAAACTGACAGTCAAACACTTAATCACTATCGACTAAAGTAAAATTTCACAGGGCATTTTTTTTCCAAAAAATAGAGGATAAAAGTGCAGAGAATTTAGTAACTTTGCTCGCTACTATAAGACTATCACAACGAAATGCCTACAATCTGCCCCACATATCACGTTCCAGTGCTGCTCCATCCCACGGTGGATGGTCTCAACATGCGTCCCGATGGCGTGTACATCGATGCCACTTTTGGTGGCGGTGGACATAGTCGCGAGATTCTCGCGCGACTGGGCGAAGAGGGTCGTCTCTTTAGTTTTGACCAAGACGCTGACGCAGTGGCAAATGTGCCAGAACACGAAGAACGATTGACGTTTGTGGCAAGCAACTTCCGCTTCCTCTCACGATGGATGAGATTTTACGACCAAGTGGGCAAAGTGGATGGGGTGTTGGCAGACCTCGGTGTGTCAAGCCACCACTTCGATGCGGAAGAACGCGGTTTTTCATTTCGATTTGACGCTCCCCTCGACATGCGCATGAACGTGCGAGGGGGTAACACAGCAGCTCAGGTGCTCAACACTGCCACAGAAGAGCAACTGGCAAAGGTGTTTCAGATTTATGGAGAACTGAAAAATGGTCGTCGACTGGCAGCTGCAGTTGTGAAGCAACGTGGCGAACGCGCTTTCAGCACCATTAACGATTTGCTGCAAGTGGTGCAACCGCTCATGCCTCGCGATCGCGAAAAGAAAGACTTGGCTAAGGTGTTTCAAGCCCTACGCATCGAAGTAAACCACGAGATGGACGCTCTAGAAGAGATGTTGCAAGCGGCACTCCGCGTGTTGCGACCTGGTGGACGACTTTCGGTGCTGACCTATCATAGTTTGGAAGATCGCATGGTGAAAAATTTCATGCGTTCGGGCAACATTGCGGGCAAGGTGGAACAAGATTTTTATGGAAACCGACTTTCTCCGCTGCGCCCCGTAAACAATAAAGTGATTATTCCCTCAGAAGAGGAACAACTGGCTAACCCTCGCAGCCGAAGTGCAAAACTCCGCATTGCTGAAAAACTATAATTTCTCCCCTCATTCCCTTCACACACAAGAAGACTTGGAGTTTTGATTCCCCACAAAAAAACTATGAAAGAAGTTGATTTCGATATCATCGTTCCTGAATACGAGCCTCAAGCGGAAGCCCTAGAATCGGAAACCGCAGAAGACAATGCAGAAACTGCTGCAGAAGAAGTACAAGCTGCAGAAAGCCTATCTGCACCCTCAGAAAAAGACACCAAAGACGGAGACTCCGACGAGGAGTGCTCTGAAGAAGTGCGCGCACAAAGATGGCGTCAGTGGATCATTGACGATGATATAAAATTCGACAAACAGATGCTGAAGGATTTGGTGCAAGGCATTTCATTCCTCTCCTTCCTGCGACGCAACTGGTTTTTCGTGCTGTTGATCATGTCTCTCTTCATTGCCTACGTGAGTTTGGGATATCATCACCGCAATTTGATGATCGAAAATGACAAACTGAACAAGGAACTGCTCGATCGCCGCTACAAAGCCTTGACTCGTTCGAGTGAACTCCGCGAACGCACACTGGGATCGAAAATTGAAAGCCAGTTGCAAGACTCCACCATCCAGACTTCTACAGACGCTCCCTTTGAATTGCCGGTGACGGATGATGAATAAGCCAATCTGGCACATGTCATACTTCCCTACTTCCACCGAAGTTCCTGCGTTTATCGCTACTACTTCCCTGCCCCAAACGATTTATAGCTCACTCTGAGTCTTATGTCTACAAAAACACCCCCAAATGTCATCAAATTGGCATTTCAACGCTACTGTGTTGTCTTGGCATTGTTTGTCTTCGCCAGTCTCATCATACTGGTCAAGACAGCATACATCATGTTTGTGCAACATGACTATTGGATGGCTGTGAGCACGAAGTTTGAAAGCCGTTTCAAACCCTTGGCAGCAACACGCGGCAACATCCTCTCAGCAGATGGACAGGTGTTAGCAACATCACTGCCTGAATATCGAATATATCTTGACCCCATGTCGTGGGAACCTGACTCGGCACGACGTGTGAAAGACCAAATAGTTCGTGACTCTATCCTCACCACCAAGATGGATAGCATGCTCATGGGCATGAAACGCATTATCCCAGACCTAGACATTGAGAAAACACGCGCTGCCATCCTCAAAGGACGCGCTCAACAGAAGCACAATATCTCACTCTATCCCAAACGAGTGACGTATATCCAACTGACGGAACTGAAGAAAGTGCCGTTGCTCAATCTTCCCATTGGGAAGAGCGGATTCACGACTGAGGAATTCCGCCGTCGCAAAAATCCTTATGGTCGTTTGGCGATTCGCACGATTGGTAATCTGCGCAGCGAAAACGACGAAGCGCTCAACGGACTCGAGTTAGCTTTTGACTCTGTGTTGAGCGGTAAGCCTGGTGTGTGTCATCGCCAAAAGGTGGCGAACAGATATATCAATCTGGTGGACACCCCTGCCGTGGATGGTTGCGATGTGGTGACGACAATCGACGTGGGCATGCAGGATTTGACCGAAAAAGTGCTGGGCAACCAGTTGCGTGCCATTGGAGCGCGAGCCGGTATGTGTATCCTCATGGAGGTGCAAACTGGTAACGTGAAAGCTATGTCTTCGCTCTCACGACTTGAAAATGGAAACTACGCTGAGATTGATCCACGCGCGGTGACCAATATGATGGAACCAGGTTCTGTGTTCAAACCGATGTCATTTATGGTGGCGATGGACGATGGTAAAATCAACATGAACACCACCTGCAACACCGGAAATGGTATTCGCGAGATGCACGGACGCAAGATGCGTGACTCCGACTGGCGAAAAGGTGGAAATGGGGTGCTCACCGTGCCTGAAATCATCAAGAAATCGTCGAATGTGGGGGTAAGTACGCTCATTGACAACGCTTATGCGAGCAACCCCGACCAGTTTGTGTCTGGACTGCAACGCATCGGCATCATGGAAGATCTCCACATCCCCATCCCTGGCTACAAAAAACCTCGCATCCGCTATCGCAGAGATAACCCAGACCGCTGGTACGGCACTACCCTGCCTTGGATGAGCATCGGATATGAAACCCAAATTCCTCCCATTTCTACCCTCACCTTCTACAATGGGGTGGCAAATGGAGGAAAACTCGTTGCTCCTCGCTTCGTCACTGAGGTGCGCCGCGGAAATGAAGTGGTACAAGAATATCCCACCGTGGTGCTCCGCGAACGGATGTGCAAACCAGAGGTACTGCGCAATATCCAAATCTGCCTTGAAGGTGTGGTGGGCAAAAACACTGGAACGGGAAAACTGGCTTATTCTAAAAACTTTGCCATAGCAGGTAAGACGGGTACAGCACAAATTTGGAGCAAAGAGGGATTTGCTTCCAACTATCTCGTGAGCTTCGCGGGATATTTCCCTGCCGACCGTCCACGATATTCCATGATTGTCTGCATCGAAAAGGGTGCCCCTGCGTATGGAGGTATCCACTGCTGCCCAGTTTTCAAAAAAGTGGCAGAAGGTGTGATGGCTAAAAACCGAAAAACGGACTACAAAGCTGCAATTGACACTACTGCTCTTCGTGCCGTTCCTCCGATGATGCAAAATGGTAATCTGGTGACCCTCAGCCAGGTGCTCAACGAACTACAAGTGCCTCACCGCAACAACTATCGCACGTCGGAAGGTCTTGCATGGGGCGAGCCTGTTCACCAAGGCGCCATTTCGCTCAACAACGAAACAAGCTGCAAAGGACTGCCTTCTGTCATTGGATACGGACTGCGCGATGCCGTTTACCGCCTAGAACGCATGGGGGTGAAGGTGAAAGTCACCGGTATGGGGCGTGTCGTGGCGCAAAGTCTCCCAGCAGGCACTCCCATCAAACCTAAAATGGTGGTGAAGATTGCGCTTTCGATGGAGCACAAAATCCCTGAAGATTGGAAAGAATCGGAAGAGATACCAGCTTCTACGGAGACAGAAAACTCCTCAAGTGAGCAACCCTCTCCTCGTAATAAAGAAGAGAATCCGCAAAGGGAATCCACGACACCTGTTCTGGTACCCTCCGAGAAGAAGACAGAGAAAAAAACGGAAAAGAAAGATTCTTCTGCAGAAAAGAAGAAAGAAACCTCTGCAAACAACAAGGGGGCATCCTCCAACTCAAAAGAACATTCCTCGGAAAAGAAGGAAGACGCTTCCAAGAAAAAAGACACTTCGTCTGATAAAAAGGGAGAGATGAAGTCGAAGTCGGATACCCAATCGGACGAATCGAAGAAAAAAGAGAAATCAAAGAAGGACAACAAGAGCTCCAAAAAGGAAGAGAAATCGTCTAAGAAACAGGATTCTGCCCCCAAAAAGGACACTCCCAATAAGGATAAAACCTCCAGCAAGGATAAAAGGGAATCAGCTTCCGTAAAGAAAGAGACCTCTCCTAAGAAGAAAGAGGATGGCTCGAAAAAGAAAGATAGTGCCTCCAAATCTAAGGAGACGGCTACCAGAAAGAAGGACGACTCTTCTAAGAAATCCAATAAAAAATAAGTATAACGTGCGCACGCACGGAACCCCAATATAGAACTCAGCATCTATGATTCTAAAAGAAATTCTTAGCCAGGTGGAGATGCTCGACAGCCATGGCGACTTAAACTGCGACATCAGCGGCATCGACATTGACTCTCGTCAAGTATCAGAAAATCATCTCTTTGTAGCCGTCAAGGGAACTCAAACAGATGGTCACGCCTTCATCGAAAAAGCTGTGGCACAAGGCGCACGCGCTGTGGTGGTGTGCGAAGATTTCCCCACAAATATGCCCGAAAACGTGACCTTCGTTCGTGTTGCCAACACCGAACAAGTGGTGGGCGTGCTCGCAACAACCTTTTATGGCGACCCTACAGGAAGATTCATCAATGATTCCTCCACTTCTGCACCCGATGTAGCGCAAAACGCAGCAACAACCGAGGGAGAGACAAGGCAAAAAGCATCTTTGAAACTCGTGGGTGTCACAGGTACCAATGGTAAAACTACCATTGCCACGGTGCTCTATCAACTATTCCGCGGACTGGGTTACAAAGTAGGATTGGTGTCTACCGTGTGCAACTACATCGACGACAAAGCGGTAGAAGCTACTCACACCACTCCCGACCCAATCTCACTCAACAAGCTCCTTGCCGACATGGTGGAAGCTGGATGCGAATATGCCTTCATGGAATGTTCTTCACACTCCATCCATCAGCACCGCATTGGAGGATTGAAATTTGTGGGAGGTATTTTCACCAATCTCACTCGCGACCACTTGGATTATCACAAGACATTTGAGAACTATCGCGATGCGAAGAAGATGTTCTTCGATGGTTTGGACAAATCTGCCTTCGCCGTCACCAATCTCGACGATCGCAATGGCGCAGTGATGGTGCAAAACTGCAAAGCACAAGTGCGCACCTACAGCACACGCAGCATGGCAGACTACAAAGGTCGTATTGTGGAAGAAAGCATCGAAGGCATGCTGCTCGACATCAACGGCAGCGAAGTGAGTGTCCCCTTTGTGGGACGTTTCAACGTGAGCAATCTCCTCGGTGTCTATGGTGCTGCCGTGATGTTGGGAGAAGATTCAGCCGAAGTGCTCCGCGTGCTCTCCACCCTTCGCCCTGTCAATGGTCGTTTTGAGGCTATCCGCTCGCCCAAAGGTTGCAGCGCCGTCATCGACTACGCTCACACGCCCGATGCTCTTGAGAATGTGCTCTCGTCCATTCAAGAAATCCTCAACGGCAAAGGACAAATCATCACTGTCTGTGGTGCTGGTGGCAACCGCGACAAGGGCAAACGTCCACTCATGGCGCAAGAAGCTGCAAAACGCTCCGATCGCGTCATCATCACCTCCGACAACCCTCGTTTTGAACGTCCAGAAGACATCATTGCCGACATGCTTGCAGGTTTAGATGAAGCCGCACGTGCCAAGACACTTGCCATCACCGACCGCCGCGAAGCCATCCGCACTGCTGCAGCTTTGGCACAAGCAGGCGATGTCATCCTCATTGCAGGAAAAGGACACGAACCTTATCAGGAAATCGAAGGTGTGAAACATCATTTCGACGACCACGAAGAAGTGCGTGCCGCCTTTGGCATCGCTTAAACAAACCGCTGCGAGTGTAAAAGACAGCAATCTGCTACGAGCGCATGCAAAGCACACGCAAGCAAGCACACACGTAAGCACACACATCAACGGTACACCCAGCATACTTCATTAGTAAGTACAAGCATTCACGCTTAGCTGAGTATATATCATTTATAGTATAGGACAATGCTCTACTATTTCTTTCGATTTATCGAACAATTTGGCATCCCCGGCTCAGCCATTTGGGGGTACATCTCTTTCCGCGCCTTGTTGGCACTGATACTCGGACTCATCATCTCCATGTGGTTTGGAGAACGCTTCATCCGCTATATGCGCCGTCGCAACATCGGTGAAACGGCTCGCGACGCTAGCATCGACCCCTTTGGTGAAAAGAAAGTTGGTGTTCCTTCCATGGGAGGTATCATCATCATTGTTGCGATCCTCGTGCCTACCCTCCTTCTCGGACGACTGCGCAACATCTACACCATCCTCATGATTATCACCACTTTGTGGTTCGGACTTCTGGGTTTCTTAGACGACTACATCAAGATTTTCAAGAAAAACAAAGACGGATTGGCAGGGAAGTGGAAAATAATAGGACAAGTCATCATGGGGCTCGTGGTGGGGCTCACCCTCTACCTCAGTCCCGACGCTGTGATTCGCGAAAATGTGGAGCGCGGTCGTGTAGGTGACAAAGTGGAGATTGTGCACAAGAGCGAAGTGGTGAAGAGCACCAAGACCACCATTCCCTTCTTCAAAAACAACAACTTCGACTATGCCGATGTTGTCGGTTTTCTCGGCGAACACAAGCAAGCAGTTGGTTGGGTAGTCTTCGTACTCATGGTCATCATCGTCACCACAGCTGTGTCCAACGGAGCTAACCTCAACGACGGAATGGACGGCATGACTGCAGGAAACAGTGCCTTCATCTGCATTGCCCTAGGCATACTCGCCTATGTGTCTAGCCACATCGAGTATGCTTCCTACCTCAACATCATGTTCGTGCCAGGATCGCAAGAACTGGTCGTCTTCATCTGCGCCATGGTCGGTGCACTCATCGGCTTCTTGTGGTATAACGCCTATCCAGCACAAGTCTTCATGGGCGACACTGGTTCGCTCACCATCGGAGGCATCATTGCCGTCTTTGCCATCATCATCCACAAAGAACTCCTCATCCCCGTGCTCTGTGGCGTCTTCTTCTTCGAAAGCCTAAGCGTCATCATCCAAACACAAGTGTTCAAGTTCTTCAAACGCAAAGGCAAACGCATCCGCGTGTTCAAGAGCACCCCCATTCACGATGCCTTCCGTCGTCTCGACAGCCAACTCGACCCCACATCCCAATACGTCTTCCGCAACTGGCCCCGTGGAGCCTGGCATGAATCGAAGATTACCGTGCGTTTCTGGATTACCACCATCCTCCTTGCCGCACTCACCATCATCACTCTCAAGATTCGATAACTCACTCCCTGCAAATCTCTCACAATTATGAAACTTGCTGTCCTTGGTGCCGCCGAAAGTGGTGTTGGTGCCGCCATCCTCGCCCAACAAAAAGGTTATGATGTCTTTGTCTCCGACATGGGCACCATTCGTCCACACTACAAAGAGATGCTCGATGCTCACCATCTCGCGTGGGAAGAAGGCAAACACACGCCCGAGCGACTCCTCGACGCCGATGAGGTGGTGAAAAGTCCTGGTATCCCCGATGATGCTCCCATGGTAGTGGCACTGCGTGAGAAAAACATCCCCATTCTCTCCGAACTCGAATTCGCAGCACGCTACACCAACGCCAAGATGCTCTGCATCACTGGTTCAAACGGCAAAACCACCACTACGTCGCTCATCTATCACATCCTCCAATCGGCAGGTTTCAACGTGGGATTGGCAGGCAACATCGGACGCTCGCTCGCACTTCAAGTGGCAGAAATCGAAGAGAAAAGCGATCGAGATTGGTATGTATTGGAAATCTCCTCTTTCCAACTCGACAATATGTACGACTTCCGTGCCAACATTGCCGTGTTGCTCAACATCACCCCCGATCATCTCGACCGCTACAACTTTGAAATGATGCGCTACGTTCGCTCTAAAATGCGCATCACCCAAAACCAAACTGCCGACGGCAACGACTCTTATGGATTTGCCGAAGGTGCGCAACTCAAGATCGAACAACCTCGTCCCTTTGAAATTGCACTCTCTCAACTTTCCCTCCCTGGCAAGCACAATCTCCGTAACTGCCTCTCAGCTGCTCTTGCAGCCCTTGCTGCTGGTGTGGATGAAACCACCCTCACACGCTGCCTCAGCGATTTCCCCGGCGTGCCACATCGCCTAGAACGTGTGGGTACTTTCCACGGCGTCAACTACATCAACGACTCCAAAGCCACCAATGTCGATGCTTGCTTCGTAGCCCTCGATGCACAGACAACTCCCGTGGTGCTCATCGTAGGCGGACTCGACAAGGGCAACGACTACACCACCCTTTTCCCCCTCATCACCAGCAAGTGCCGCGCGCTCGTCTTTCTAGGAGCTAACAATGCGCCCTTGCACGAAGTCTTCGACACCCTCTGTGCGGAACACAGCATCGCTATTGCCGACACTGACTCGATGGAAGATTGTGTGGCAGCCTGCGCCAAGTTGGCTCAAGAAGGGGACACCGTGCTCCTCTCTCCCTGCTGCGCATCGTTCGACCTCTTCAAAAACATGGGTGATCGCGGCGATCAATTCAAAAACCTCGTACGTCAACGCTAAACTACCACTTCATGAAGTTCAAATTATTACATGGCGACAAAGTCATTTGGGCAATCTTCTTCATGCTCTGCATCATTTCTGTTGTAGAGGTGTCCAGTGCAGCGTCTTATCTCGTATTGAAGGAAGGAAGTTTTGCTAAACCCATAATCCAGCAAACTATCTTTATTCTGATGGCGATAGTTACAGCTTGGATCCTTCACCAAATACCCTATCGCTACTATAGAATTATAGTTATACTTGGCAATCCTGCGATAATTTGTGCACTTGCCTACGCCATGACAAGCGGACAAGTGCTCAACAATGGTGCACGTTGGGTTAGTTTTTTCGGGCTCTTCAACTTTCAACCCTCAGAACTCTCCAAAGGGGTACTCGTCATTACGACGGCTGCCATTATCGCCAGTTCGCTAAAGACTCCCCAAAAACATGATGGTCAAATCTCTTCTGGAGCTTTCTACAGCATCGTAGGAATAACCTGCTTTCACTGTGGACTCATTGTCTCACAAAACTTCTCGACAGCTGCCATTATCTTTCTCGCCATCAATTCCATGTTCATCTTCTTTCGTCCACCGCGTAAAGCGATGATGAACCTATATGGATTACTTGCCATCATTTTTGCTGCTGCAGTAATGGTCATCAGTCTTCTCCCCAAAGACCCCAATGCAGCCATCTACCAAAATTCCTACATGCAGCGTGTCACCACTTGGCGCTCTCGTGTTTCGAGTGACAAGAAGATTGTGATGACTCCCGACCCCAAAGACTTTGAAGTCACCGATGGTAATCGACAAGTGGTCAATGCTCGCATCGCTGTAGCGCGCTCTCATGGCACTGGCGTGCTCCCAGGACGTTCCATCCAGCGCGACTATCTCTCCGCTGCTTATTCCGACTTCATCTTCGCCATCGTTGCCGAAGAACTTGGGCTTGCCGGATGTTTATTAGTCATCGTCCTCTACCTATGGCTACTCTATCGCTGTGGACGCATCGCCGCACAATCTAGTAAGATGTTCCCTGCGGCTATAGCCATGGGATTTGGCATGATGATTGTCGGACAAGCCATGATCAACATGGCAGTGGCAATGGGGCTTGGACCCGTCACCGGACAACCTCTCCCCCTCATCTCCAAGGGTGGTACCTCTACCATCATCACAGGAGCCTACATTGGCATCATCCTCTCAACTAGCCGCGGCATCAGGCGCAAAGACCTCCAAGATACACAAGTCATCACCGAAGCTCCTAATGACATCACGGTAGAAGAATTCACCAAAGAATAACCCAATGTTGCACCAGTCATGAAGCAAGTACTTCTCTTTCTTCTGCTCCTGATCACCACCCCATCACTGGCGCAGTCACCCAGCTTTTCCGCTCCATTGGAGCAGGATATCGAGGTGGAATTCAAAACCTCCATGGGCGACTTCCGTGTGCGACTATTTCGCGACACCCCCATCCATTCGCGTCATTTCGCACAACTCGTGCGCGAAGGCTACTACGATGGATTGCTCTTCCATCGTGTCATTCGCAATTTCATGATTCAAGCAGGTGATTCTACCTCACGTCACGCACAACCCGGACAAATGTTGGGAGAAGCCGACCGCAGCTACACCCTCGCTCCCGAGTTTCGCACCCCCACTCACTACCATCGTCGTGGTGCCTTGGCAGCAGCACGCGAGAGCGACGACGTGAATCCAGGTCGACGAAGCAGCGCCACGCAGTTTTATGTGGTCTGGGGCAAACGCTGGACACCCAACGAGCTTGCCAACGTGCGTGAGCATGTGGATGCAGAAACGGGCGAAAATGGGCTTATCACCGACAACATGGCACTCGACTACTACACTCGTGGTGGTTCTCCTCACCTCGATGGTCAATACACCGTCTTTGGAGAGGTTGTAGAAGGATTAGATGTCATCGGCAAGATACAAGGTGTAAGCACTGATCGCAACAATCGTCCGCGTATTGATGTCCGCATCCTCACCACTCGCATCATACCCACTGCCTCACCTCAGTGATATGTACATTTAGCCATTCCGGTCAAACCCTCCTCAACCAACGATTGCTCCCAAGTGTCGCCCATTCTTGGAACCAACTCCGTCTCCTCGTTTTCACATCCCCCTATAATGATATGGGTTGAAACAGAGGGGGAGATAAAAAAAACGTAACTTTCAATATGGAAGTACAAATATTGGGGGGGGATTCGTATTTAATCATTATCTTTGTAGAACTCAGTGTTATTGAGCAATTGACAGATAATGAACAAGTATGGAGAAATACATATTATAGAACAGGCAGTAAGTGCAATGAAGCAACAATGGGGAGAAAGTGGACTCAATATCACCTATGATTTAACCCCACAAAGTAATACTTTCCTAGCCTTGTAGAAAACGAGGTGAATAATATCAACATTGGCCGCATTCAGGATTTGATAAAGGGGTGTACATGAAAGAGAATAGTTTTGCAAAAATAATGAGGCGCATGCTATCCATCATAATGCTGCTGTTTTTCTTGACGAGTGTGTCGGGAGTAAACGTAAATATTCACTATTGCGATAGTGAATTGGTAGGCATGACCGTGAATGGCATTCATTTTAAGACTGAAGCCGGACAGAAAATGGCTGATTGTTGCAGTGAGAATACAGGCTGTCCGATGTGTAAGCATGTCGCGTCTCATTACCAGCTGCACCAGCAATTCATGCAAAGCAGCACGCCACAGGTGCATCCTTTGCTCCTAGCCAACGATTGGTTTCATGGCGTACCCATCAACTTTGATTACTTATTATTTGATTTTATACCTGCAGAGGAGGGCAGTAACAGCAACGCTTATGCGTATGTTAACTCCTACTTGGGCTTACTTTACCTTACGTGTAGCAGCCTTCGTGCTCCTCCTATGATGAAACGGATTTCGTTTCAACATTTATTTATGGTATAATTTGACCGAACCGAAAGTTTGATTTTCGCAAGAAAAGAGACCAATCGTACAGATACTATTGGGCGATGCTTTTCTTGCGATAAGTCTTTGGCACGGGTGAGGTTGTTAGATAATAAATACATTCAATGCACAAAATTATTGGATACTTTCTTCACAACCGTTTAATCACGGCGCTTGTGTTGATATTGATTATAATAGGTGGGCTGTCTACCGTCCCCTTTAACTGGCATAGCGGTCTCATACCACGCAATCCTGTGGCTGTAGATGCTATTCCCGACATTGGTGATAACCAACAAATAATCGCAACAGATTGGATGGGGCGCTCGCCAAAAGATATTCAAGAGCAAGTCACATACCCCCTAACAACGGCATTATTAGGAATTCCCGGTGTAAAGACCATTCGGTCAACGTCGATGTTCGGCATGTCATTTATCTATATTATCTTTAATGATGGTGTCGACTTTTATTGGAGCCGGTCACGCATTTTGGAAAAACTTAATTCGCTTCCTGCCGGCTTATTGCCCGAAGGAGTGAAACCAACACTCGGGCCAGATGCCACGGCATTAGGCCAAATTTATTGGTATACGCTCGAAGGACGAAACCCCAAAACGGGG
>QWCZ01000188.1_pt1 | contig 32964 bp, 33 predicted proteins | sample 1972651 | NCBI WGS metagenome assembly QWCZ01 (sample SAMN09866695, study PRJNA288562) | Human oral metagenome isolate pre1_saliva, whole genome shotgun sequencing... | isolation source: mouth | host: Homo sapiens | place: USA: California
ATCTACTTTACCTTCATTTACAACTTCAATTTTTAAAGTTGAAGCAATAATTCTTAAAATAAAATAAAGTAGAGTTCCTAAAATTCTATATTTTTTATTATCTTGTTTTTCCATTTATTTTCTCCATTAATTAAAGTCTCTTGACAGCCGTATGAGTTCTACGAGCTCAATAAACACAGGCTCTTCGAACTAATACGGACGTCAGAGACTAATTTTTCATATTTAATTTTATACTTTCCTATATAATTAAAAAAATACTCAAGAGAAAATAAATCTCTTGAGTCTAATTTTCTCAATCTTTTTAAGACTTAGAATAATCCTGGAATATTAATTCCACCTGTTACTTTAGACATTTCACTTTCAGCAAGTTCTTCAGCTTTGGCCATAGCATCTTTTATAGCTGTAAGAATTAAATCTTCTAACATTTGTTTATCGTTAGCAGCATCTTTTATTACTTCATCTGACAATTTAATTTCAATAATTTCTTTTTGTCCATTAGCTTTAACAGAAACTGCTCCCCCACCAACAGATGATTCAACTTCTTTAGTTTTTAATTCTTCTTGAATTTGTAACATTTGTTGTTGCATAACTTGTGCTTGTTTTACGATATCAGCTTGATTTCCAGCTGGTTTTGAACTTTTTAGTTTTCTAACCATTTTAATCCTCCTAAAAGTTTTACTTACTGCTTTATTATACACAGTTTTTTCTAATAATTCAATATAATTTTATTTCATATTTAATCTAATAAATCATAAGGTAAATATGTTACAGGTTTATTATACAAATAATTATCAAATAAAATCTCTTTTATCAATTCTTTTTTATCAATTTTTAAATATTTAGAATATTTTTTATATATGTTATTAATATTAAAATTATCCTTACTTATCACAACTGCATAATTATCCCAACCATTATCATCAGCCAAAGTAAAAATAGTCTCGTTCAAACCTGCTATTCCATCTGCTAAACCATTTTTAACAGCTTCTTCACCTGTCCAAACTCTTCCTTCAGCTAAAGTTTTTAATTTTTCTAAATCAATTTTTCTTCCCTTAGATACAACATTTAAAAAATCTTGGTATACTTTTAAATTTGAATTATATATTTTATTATATTTTTTTTCATTAAAAGTATTAGCTGAATATAAATCAGAATATTCTCCTTGAGAAACACTTTCAATATTTACTCCATTTTCTTTTATTAATCTTGAAAAATCTGGCATAATACTTACAACCCCTATTGAGCCTGTTATAGTATTTCTATCAACAAAAATAGCATTAGCATTTGCTGATATATAATATCCTCCTGATGCAGCAACCCCTGACATAGATACATAAACCGGCTTTTTCTCTGATAGCTCTTTAACTTTCTTAGCAATTATATCAGATGTAAGAGCTGAACCTCCAGGAGAGTTAATTCTTAAAATAACTCCCTTAATCTTTTTATTCTTACTTGCTTTTTCTAATTTATCTATAGTTTCATTGACATTTATTTCAGAATTATTAGATAAAATTTCAGTTTGACTATCGACAATTTCTCCCTCTAAAGGAATAACATATATTATATTTTCTGAGCTATCCATATTATCTTCTATTAATGAATTATTAGCATAATCTTGAATAGATACCACCTTGTCTTTTCCTATTAAATTTTCAAAGTCAGACCAATAAAAATATTTATCTATCATTTTATTTTCTAATAAATCTACTGATGAAGCTGCTACTAAATCTCCACTTTGTATAATTTTATTCAAATTATCTCTGTCTATTTTTCTGTTAATAGAAACAATATCTAAAAAATTGTTGTAATTTTCTTTAAAAATTCTAGTTTTATCTTCTCTTGCTTCCTTAGACATATTTTCATTATTTAAATTTTCCATATAACTTTTATAGTTTCCAACATGAATTACATTAAATTTTACTCCTAACTTATCAGTTAATCTTTTCCAATAAAAATCCTCTGTAAAATAGGGATAAATATTTACATTTGTTGAATTTGCACTAGGCATGTATATCTCAGTTGCATATGAAGCTAGATAATAATTTTTTCTATTCACATTTTCAAAATATGCCACAACTTTTTTATCATTAGCTTTTAATCTTGATATTTCTTGAGCTAATTCTTCACTCTGAGCATAGCTTAAAGTATCTCCATCAAGTTTTAATATAAGCCCATCTATTTTATCATCATAAGAAATATTTTCTACTGCTTTTAGTAGTGAATAAAAGTTTAAACTATTTTCCTCAAATGGATTAGAGTTTATTTGTTTCTCATTAAACTTAGTTGCTAAATCTAATACAACATAGCTTTTATCTTTTATATCAATCGTTGGTTTTTGATTATATTTAGAAAAAATTGCACCTATAAAAATAATAAAAATTAATAAAAACAAAAAAAACTTTATGAAAAAAGAAATGATTTCTTTCACTACAAATAATAAAGCTCTTTTTAAATACTGTAATACTAACATCAAAAATCCCCCTAACAAATAAAAATAAAAAGCTGTCTTATATTTTATAATATTTCTTAAAATTTATCAAATAATAAAATAAAGTCTCTTGACAACCATAAGTTCTATGAGCTCAATAAACATAGGCTCTTCAAACTAATACGGACGTCAGAGACTCATTTTAAATTTATACTTTTCTGATTAAAACAAAGTTTTAAAATATATTATTTTTTATATTGCTTCATCACTAACCATTAAACTTGCAACACCATTTAAGTCTAAATCAGCAAAAACTTCTTCTTTATTTTTTGCATTCATTAATTTATAATAACCTGCTTGAGCTATCATAGCAGCATTATCTGTACATAATTTCATACTTGGATATATAACTTTTATCCCTTTTTCTTCTGCCATTTTTGTTAATTGACTTCTTAAAAGAGAATTGGCTGCAACTCCTCCAGCTATCATAATCGTTTTTACATTCTTTTCTACTGCTGCACCAACTGTTTTTTCACATAATATATCTACAACTATTCCTAAAAATGAAGCTGCTAAATCTTCTTTTTTATACTCTTGATTTTTCATTTTCATATTATTATCAAAATTTATAATAGCTGTTTTTATTCCAGAAAAACTGAAATCATATTTTGAAACTTTTGGTTTAGTTATCTTTAAAAAATTTCTATCCCCTTGATAATACATCTTATCTATCACAGGACCTCCTGGATAACCTAAACCTAGAACTCTTGCAACTTTATCACAACTTTCTCCCACTGCATCATCTAGTGTTTCTCCAATATTAATAAAATTATGTTCCTTATCAATATAAATTATATTTGTATGCCCTCCAGAAACAACTAGAGAAATACAAGGCAATTCAACATCATGCTCTAAAAAGTTTGCATACATATGTCCTTTTATATGATGTACAGGTATTATTGGAATATTCTTAGCATAAGATAATCCTTTTGCAAAAGAAATTCCCACTAATAATGCTCCTATAAGACCAGGTGCATATGTCACTGCTATATAATCAACATCATCTAAAGTTATTCCTGCTTGTTCTAAGCTTTCTTCAAGAACAGTTGCTATATTTTTAATATGTTGTCTTGAAGCTATTTCAGGAACAACTCCTCCATATTCTTTATGTATCTCTATTTGAGACGAGATATTATTAGATAAAATTTCTTTTCCATCTTTTACAACAGCTATAGAAGTTTCATCACAAGAACTCTCTATACCTAATATTATCATTCTTCCTCCTCTTCTAATAAAGATATTGCTTCCTTAATATCTTTGTATAAAAACCCTTTCCTTAAAAGACTTTCTATTTTTTTTCTTTCTTCTCTTTCTCCTAATTTAAGCCATAGTGCTTTTATTCTTTCTATTTCCTCATCTTTTTCATCTTCCAAAATTTCAGAAATAATATCTCTATTTATTCCCATTTGATAAAAAATATATGATAATTTTTTCGCACCATAATTAGGATGTTGTTCAGCATATGATTTAGCCTTTTCATAATCGTCAAGATAACCTTTTTTAGATAATTCATCAATGACATTATCAACTATGTTAGGAAAACCTATTTTCTCTATTAACTTATCTCTTAATTCTTTTGTAAAATATTCTCTTTTTATAAGTAAATTATATGCTGATAATTTAATTCTAAAATATAGAATTTCCTCAAGTAAGTTATCTTCAATTATTTTTTTATCTTTTAAATCAAATCTACTTATCATTTCTTGAGTCAAATAAATTAAAGTGCCATCTTCTAAGAAAAGCTTATTTCCTTTAATTATTATCTTCTTCACTTTCTTCACTCATCATATCTTCATCAAATTCTAAACCAATATCTGGAATATCATTATCTTGTTCTTCATCATCTTTAGATGCTTTCTTAGATTTTTTACCTTTTTTCTTTTCAACAGGTCCTTTTGCTATTGCTTCTTTTAATTTTTCTTCAATTTCAGCTAACAAAGTTGGATTATTTTCTAATTCTTTTCTAACATTTTCTTTACCTTGAGCCAGACTTGAGTTGTTGTAATTATACCAAGAACCAGCTTTTACTAAGATTTCATTAGCTTCAGCTGCATCTATAATTTCTCCAATTCTTGAAATTCCTTTTCCATATAAAATCTCAAATTTTGCTTCTTTAAATGGAGGTGCAACTTTATTTTTTGTTACTTTTACAACAGTTTCATTTCCTAAGATTTCTTCTCCTTGTTTTACAGCTCCTATTCTTTTCACTTCTAATCTAACTGATGAATAGAATTTTAAAGCTTTTCCCCCTGTTGTTGTTGTTTGAGGCCCTCCATAACTTGGCATTCCTCCTATTTTTTCTCTTATTTGGTTAATAAACACAAGAGTTGTCTTATACTTATTAAGATTTCCTGTTAATTTTCTAAGTCCTTTTGACATAAGTCTTGCTTGTAATCCCATTTGTTGATCTGTCATTCCAGCTTCTATTTCTGTTTTTGGAACTAATGCAGCAACTGAGTCTATAACTATTAAATCTATTGCCCCTGATCTAACTAAAGTATCAGCTATTTCTAATGCTTGTTCTCCATAATCTGGTTGAGAAATCAATAACTCATCAACATCAACACCTAAAGCTCTAGCATAGACTGGATCTAGTGCATGTTCAGCATCTATAAAAGCTACTATTCCTCCTTTTTTTTGACATTCAGCAATAATATGTAATGAAAGCGTAGTTTTCCCTGAACTTTCTGCTCCATACACTTCTATAATTCTTCCTTTAGGTATTCCACCTATTCCTAATGCCATATCCAGATTTATACTTCCTGTTGAAATAGATTCAACATTCATTACAGTTCTTTCTCCCAATTTCATTATCATTCCATTACCGAATTCTTTAGTAATTTTTCCCATTGCTTCTTCTACTGCATTTTTTTTTGCTTCCTTATCCGTTATCTTAGTTTCAGCTGTTTTTTCTTTTTTTGCTGCCATATTACTTCTCCTCCCTTTCTACTATTAAATCAAAAATATATTTATAACTCAATTCTTCCATACACTTAAAATGTTTTTTAGGACAATCTTTATCTCCATGTAAACTGCACGGAGAACATCTTACATCTCTATTATACACAAGTATTTCATTCTCTGCAAACTCAAACATTTTAGGACTTGTAGGTCCAAAAATAACATAAGTTCTACACGAAACTCCTCTTGCAATATGAAAAGGTCCTGAATCATTTGTCACTAAAAATTTTGCTCTTGAAAGTAAAGCTCCTGTTTCTTTTAGTGAAAGTTTCCCAGATAAATCTATAACTGAATTTTCACTTATTTCTTCTATCTTTTTACATCTGTCTATATCTTCTTTTCCACCTATAAGTATAACTTTTTTATTATATTTTTTATATAATTCTTTTGCTAAATTTCCAAAACCATTTACAGTCCATTTTTTTGTTTCTTTAGATGCCCCAACAGCAAATACAGGATAATCTACATATTTTTCAAATTTATCTTTTAATTCTTCTTCAAATGAAAAATTTAACTTTTCTCCCTTGTATTCAAGCTTAAAATCCTTAAAAGCTGAAAAATAATTTTTTACTATTGTATTATCAACTTCATATTTTATAACTTTCATATTTACTAACAACGATTTCCAAAAAGCTCTCTTCTTATAACTGAAAGTCTTTATATGATAAATTTTTTTTAATACAAATGTCAGTATTTTAGAACGAAATTTTGAATGTATATCAAAAACATAATCATATTTATTCTTAGAAAGCATTTTAGAATATTTAATTAAATTTACTATACCATCATTTTTTTTCTTATCAAAGACTAATAAATTATCAACATAGGGAGATAATCTTATGGCTTCCTGAAATTTATCCATAACTAAAAAATCTATTATAGAATCTGGATATTTTTCTTTAAAAGCCCTTAAAACTGCTGTTGAAAGTATGACATCTCCTATTGAACTCAATCTTATAACCAATATCCTCAACTTATCTTCTCCTAATTATATTTTTAATTTTTGAAAAAAATGTCAAATAATTTCTAAATACTAAAGCCATTTTATAATAAAAAGAATTTCTATCAAACTCTATTTTAAAACCTAAACTGTCTTCAAGATACATTAATTCAAATATCTCTCCAAACTTACCATATTTATTTTTTTGAAATTTAGAATCTATTATATATACTATCTTCTCACTTTTATCAGATATTAAAAAATTATCTAAATGAGAATCCCCATGTAAGTATCCTAAAGAATGTATTTTTTTCAATTCTTCAACTACATTATTAACTTCATCTAAGTCCGGTTTATGCCCCTCAATAAACTCATAAATTAAAAATTCTTTTTCAAAGTAAATTGGAGTAGCTGTTTTCAATCCTAACATATTTATTTTTTTCATTTGAAAAAATTCTCTTTTACTTTCACTACCTCTAAAAAAGTTTAAAAATTTTTGCCATTTTCTATTGTTTTTTTCTTTAGGTTCTTTATATACATATTTTTTATTATCTAACTCAAACATATATACATAGCTTCTGTGGTCATTTTTTAAAACTTTTAGTATTTTTTTTTCTCTAGTTGGTTCTTCTAAAAATTTTTTTATATTTTCTGTTACATTAATCATATTAATCTCCAACTTTACTTCTAATATTTTCTAAATATTTTAAAATTTTTTCTTCCACAAATTCTGGTAAAATTTCTTTCATACATCTAAAATGTTCTTCAGGGCATTTTTTACCCCCATGAATTGCACAAGGACGACAATACAATCCATTTACTTCTAAGACCTCACTATTAATCGACCAAGGAAAAAATCCAAATTCTCTTACTGTTGGTCCAAATATCCCCAAAACTCTAGTCTCACTAAAAGCTGAAGCTATATGTATTGGAGCCGAATCATTTGAAACAACTATTTTTGCTCTTTTACACAACTCAGCCAAATCCAATAAATTTATCTCTCCTCTTAAATCTAAAGTATTTTTGGGTAGCTCTAATTCTATCTCTTTTTCTTCGTTTCCACCTGTTATAACTAATAAAATCTCATCTCTTAAAGAAAGATTTTTTATTAATTTTTTAAAATATTCAGCTGGCCATTTTTTAGTATGCCATTTGCTACCTGGAGCTATAACAATTAGTTCTTTATCCCTATAATCTTTTAAAAAACTATCTATTTTTATTTTATTCTCTTCAACTGGATAAAGCTCTAATTCATATCTTTCATTTTCAGTAGAACATTTATCATCAATAAAAGATAATAATTTTTCTACTTCATGTTTGGTTTTATCATATTTAATTTTCTTATTATATATAAATGATAAATTAGCAATATCATAACCTATTCTTATTTTTGCTCCACTAAAAAATGTTAATAAACTACTTCTTAAATATCTGTGTGGAGTTATGCATACATCTATTTTTAAAGCTCTTATATCTTTTATCATTCTAAAAAAAGCTTTAATTCCTTTGTCTTTTTTATTTTTATCATAAACTATAATATCTTTTATCTTAGGATTATTTTTTAATACTTCTTTTCCTAAAGGTGTCGTTAAGAAATATATATTTGAATCAGGATATTTATTTTTTAATTTCGATACCAAAGCCGTTGCCAAAACAATATCTCCAATAAAAGCAGTATGAACTATTAATATATTCATTGAAGTCCCTCTACTAAATAGTTTACAGTTTTCTCTATCCATTTTTCATCAAAATTATCAAAATATTTATTTTTGTAATTTTCTTTAGGATTATCTTCATCAGGAATTACATATTTTACATTATCGTTGTTTAATACTCCCCATCTAGTTGGACTTTGTGTGTTTTTTCTAGGATATATTGCTACAATTTTCTTTCCTAAGGCTCCAGCTATATGAGTTGGTCCTGTAGATCCTCCAAAATATAAATCTGCTCTCTCTATTATACTTGCTGTATTTAAAATACTAGCTCCGTTAGCAAAAACAAATACTTTGTCACTTCCTATAGATCGTTTCAGATTTTCTGCTCTCTCTTCATCTGAGATATGACAAGTTATTATAATATTTAAATTTTCAACTTTTTGTAAAAGAGTTTTTAATACTATTGAATATTCATCATCACTAATGTTTTTAGCTGATCCTCCCATAAAAGGATTAACCACTAAGACTTTTCCATCTATCTTGTTTTCTTGAAAATATAAACTTGCTACTTTTCTATTTTCTTCAGTTAGCTCAATTTTTGTATTAAGTTCAAATAATTTTTTATATAATTCACTATCTAACTTTTCAATTAAATCTAAATTATATTCTCCTTCATTTTTAATTGACTTAGATCTTTTTTGAATAATCCCTTTATTATATGTAAAAAAAGAACATAATTTTGAAATTGGCCCTATTTTTATTTTAGCTTTACTTGCTTTAGCAAGTAATGATATAAAACTATCATTGTATAAAGCTATGAAAACATCTGCTTTAAAATATTCTATTTTTGTTAAAAGTTCAGCTTTTGTATAATCATCAATTTTTATAACCCTATCTATATATGATAAATTTCTCACAATATCTGCATTGTAATCTCTAACTAAAACTACAAGTTCTGCATTAGGATACATCTTTTTCAACATAAAAAAACTTGGTATTGATAATACTAAATCTCCTATTTTATCTGTTCTTGAAACTAAAATTCTTTTAATTTCCATTTTTTTCTTCCCTCTTTATATAGCTATTATTCTTATATATTTCTCTTAATTTGTAGTATTTTACCATTGTATATAGTGAACTCGTTATTGCTAAAATAAATCCCTCTAGTCCATCTAAAAATCCTAATCTTAAAATATACATTCTTAAAAATTTATATATTGGACTAAAAACTATAGATAATATTCCAGCTCTTTTTTTCTTTTTATAGTATTCTATAGCTCCTAATGTTGTATACTTATTAAACTTCTCAAAATAATCTGCTAAATCTGAATAACTATGATGATAAATATACTCTTTTATCTTTCCAATTTCTTCTTTTGTAATAAATTCTTCATGTACATTGTTTTCATTAAATCTTCCTGATGATTTTTTAAATAATCTTATCCTGTATGTATTACTCCAACCACCGTGTTTTATTTTTTTTGAAAAACACACAGACATAAAATTTATTTTATATACAGAAAATTTAGTCTTATTTTCTTTTATATTTATTATTTCTTTAGCTAGTTCTTCAGAAATTTCTTCATCAGCATCTATATTTAACACCCATTCAGAATTAGCTAAATCTATAGCTTTATTTCTTTGTGGACCATATCCAAGCCATTTTTGATACACAAAATTAGCCCCAAAAGATTTTGCTATATCTTCAGTCTTATCAGTAGAACCACTATCGACAATTACTATTTCATCAGCAAAACTTTTAACAGAGTTTAAAGTTCTCGCCAAATTTTTTTCTTCATTTAAAGTTATAATCGAAACTGTTAAAGTCATATTTACCTCGTTTTTAGTAGAATCTTAAAACATTTTTATTTTAAGATATCCACCCATATATTTTCCCTAAAATTAAATTTCTTGCTATCAATAAATTTAATAAATATTTTCTCTTAGTATATTTTCTAAGTTCTATTCTTCTTATCATATTCCAATCAGGATGAAAAGAATTAGTCCCTTTTTTAGTAGATATAAAACCTGCTACTCCTATCTTTTTTAATATTTCAATACTTTGTTTACTTCTATGTCCCCAAGGCCAACAGAAAAATTTTACATGATTTTTTAGATTATTTTCAATAAGTCTTTTGTTTTCAAAAAAATCATTTTTAATTCTTTGTTCGTATTCTTGATTAGTTTCTTCTCTGTAATACTCTTTATTATTATCAATAAACTCTTGAGCTATTTTCTCTATTTCTTTTTCATTTATTTCTTTATTCTTAATTTTATCTTCAATAAATTTTTTAAATAATTTAAAAAACTCTTTTTCTATAAGTATTGCTTTTCCTGTATATTCTCCTCTTTTATCAAAAATAGGGAAATTATCCTCTAGTTCTCCATATAGATATAAGTCAGGTGCTTCCATTTTTTCTTTTTTAGTCAAACCTTTAAACTGAGTATTTGTAAACATTGCCATATGCTTATGAGAATGAGCTTGAAAATCAACTAATCCACTTTCATACATTTCTTTTATTTCTTCCCAAGACATATATTGACTAATTGTTGCACTCCCTGTTTCAATATATCTTTTCATAGCTTCTAAATTTACCGTATTATTATCTCTAATTTTTGGTTCTTCTAATCTTTCATCAGCTATATATAAAGTATTTAAAAAGATTGTTGCTTTCATACCATATTTTTTTAAAAGTGGAAATACATATTTATAGTTATCATAATATCCATCATCAAAAGTTAGAAGAATAGAATTATTTTCAACTTTATCTGAGTAATATTCTGTAATTGTAATAGTTTTCATCTTCAATTTTTTTATGATTTTTAAATGTTCTTCAAACAATTCTGGAAAAACATTTGAAAGTGGATTAACTTGATGATATAAAAAAATTGGAACTGCTCTTTTGTTAAAAATTAATAATAAAATTAATAATAAAATAATTATTAATAAAAACATTATCTACCTCCTTTTAATCTTTATCAGAATATTTATTATACCATAAATAAGCAAAAAATTCTTTCTTATATTTTAACATAACTTTGCATTTTTAATAAATTAAATATAAATTTTTCAAACTAATACAAATGTCAGAGATTATTTTAGTCTCTTGACAGCCGTATGACTCTTCCGAGCTCACCGAAATGCTCTCCAGAGTAATACGGACGTCAGAGACTAAATTTCATTATTTAATTTTATACTTTCCTATAAAATAAAAAAGTGTGAGAAAAAATAAAAAAATTCTCACACTTTTTCTAATTTTATAAAAAATTTAAAACTTTAATTCCACACCTAATTTATAAACTGGTTTTGTTTCTGAGTACATAAAATTTTGCATATCTCTTTGTGTATCTTTAAATTTAAACATATCATATCCTACTCCAGCTACAACATTAACTTCTTTATTTCCACTTCTGTATAAATTATAAGCTCCTGTCAAAGAAGTTTCTAAAGATGATTTTATACTATCATGTGGAATATGAGACATTGCATCTAATTTTACAGAAAAGTCATCATTAACTTTGTAAACAGCTTCTCCTCCAAGTCTTATCCCTCCTGCTCCAAATGCTCTCTCATCATTATTTATAGTTGTACTTCCTGTAGAAGAAAACTTATATGAAAATTGTAAAAGAGAAAATTCTGCTTTTGGAGTAATAGTAAATTTAGGGTTCACATTAAAATCATAAGAAAGTCCTAACCCATAAAAAGCATATAAATGTTTACTAGATATATGATCTCCCTTTCTAAGTTGAATATTGTGAGTTTTTAAATCTTCATTTAAAGTTGCACTTCCATTAAATTATTTATATTTCATTCCATAATAAACTCCCCAATTATCCCATTTAGCACCTACAAATAATTCTGGATAATTAATATTTTTTATATTTAGTTCATCAAAAGTTGGTCTTCTTTCTGAAGTAGTATTGAACTGTCCTCCTTGTGGTATTTGTACAAAGCCATCAATTTTACCAAAATTATGAGTATATCTTACTGTATAAGACTTTGGTAATTCTACTTTCATGGCTAAAGCTGATGTTGAAATTGCTACAAGAGATAAAACTGTCAAAATTTTTTTCATATAGATCCTCCTAATTTTTATAAAATAGTTACTTTTTATTTTCCTCTATTTTTTGATCAATCTTTTTTATTTTTTTATCCAATTCATTTATTCTCATTTCAATAGAATTTAATATCCAAAATTGAAAATGCATTGATTTTTGTGCCTGTTGCAACATCCATATTATTTTAAAAGTCGCAATTAAAATTAAAATTAAGAGTGTTGTGGTTGGAGATAATCTTCTTAGAATTATTCCTGTCACAAATATAACTAGTACAATACCTGCAAAAAGAGTTGTTACTAATTTATATTGCCCATTACTAGAACCTCCAATTTTTCCAATAATATCTCTCAATTCTTCTTTTCTATTTAAAAATTCGTTTAAATCGTCTTTCAAATGATTTTCCATAAATACCTACCTTGTTATTTTAGCAATAAGAGGCATTTTTCTCTTATACTCACTTCTACTTATTCTTTTAGTAATATTTTCAATTAACCCTTTATCAAAACCTTCACTTATTATTTCTTCAACAGTTTTATTTTCTTCAATTAATCTAAATAATATTTTATCTGCCTCTAAATAAGTTATTCCCATTTCTTCTTCATCAGTTTGACCTTCCCACAAATCAGCACTAGGTTTTTTATCTATAATTTCTTGTGGAACTTTTAAATATCTTGCTAAATCCCAAATATTAGTTTTATATAAATCCCCTATTGGATTTAAAGCACATGCAGAATCTCCAAATTGAGTGCTATATCCTAAGAAAATTTCTGTTTTGTTTGATGTCCCAACAACAAGAGCATTTTCTTTAGATGAATTATCAAATAGAATTGACATTCTTTCTCTAGCCATTTTATTTCCTTTTCTAAGAGACGATGGATTTTCTTCATTTTTAAAATATGCATCTATCATATCTGTTATTTCAACTACTTTTGAGTTTATTCCTAAATCTTTTACAACCAATTCAGCATGTAATAAGCTATTTTTATTTGAAGTTTTATAAGGCATCATTATAGCATAAACATTTTCTTTTCCTAAAGCGTCTCTTAATAAATAAGCAACTAAAGCAGAATCTATGCCTCCAGATAAACCTAATACAGCTTTCTTAAATCCTGATTTTTGAAAATTTTCTTTTAAAAAATTAACTAGCTCATTATGAACTTTTTCTAAATCAATATCTAATTTATTTCCCATTATTAATTCTCCTTTTTATCCCCTCTAAATAAAGTAAAATGCTTAACTTAATTTATTTTACTATTATTTTCATTTTTTATCAATCTAAACAAAATTTTCCAAGTTTTGCTGCTCTATAATCTCTAAGTAATGTATAAGCTGCCTGTAAAACATTAGGCTCACTACCTTTATTTAGCATAGACATCCTAATGGCAATACTAGATAAAATTTTTTCCATTATTTCATCTCTATCTTCATCTAAAAGTTTATATCTTTGCTTTAAGACTTCCCATTTCCCAAGTTCTAGAATCTTTTTTAAAAACTCACAAGCAACATCTTCTATTGGTAAAATTTCATCTCTTATAGCTCCACTTATAGCAAGATTTACTCCGACAACATGACTTTCAAATTTAGGCCATAAAATTCCAGGAGTATCTAATAATTCTATCCCCTCTTTTATTCTTACCCATTGTTTACCCCTTGTAAATCCAGGTTTATTCCCAACAGCAGCACTATTCTTACCAACTATTCTGTTTATAAGTCTTGATTTACCAACGTTTGGAATCCCTAAAACTATTATTCTTGTACTAACTTTCTTTAATCCTTTTTTCATTAACTTTTCTTTTCTTTCTTTAGAAACAAACTCAATAGCATCATAAAGTTTCTTTACATTAAAGCCTGTCTCAGCACTCATTTCTACCACTTCATCAGCTAAGTCCTGCTCCTTAAAATATTTTTTCCATTTTTCTAGCTCTGGTTTTAATACTAAATCTGCTTTATTTAAGACTATTATTCTTTTTTTCCCTTTTGATAATGTTGCTATATTAGGATTTCTACTCGAAAGAGGAATTCTTGCATCAACCATTTCTAAAACGACATCTATTAACTTAAGATTTTCTTCTATTAAATCTTTAGTTTTTTTCATATGCCCTGGATACCAGTTAATCTGTGTCATCGACATACTTGTTTCCTCCTTTTTGTATTGGCTCTATTAACAATACAATTTCTCCTTTTATAGGTTTCTTTTCTAATTTTTCTATTAATTCTGTTGTAGTTCCTCTCAAAATTTCTTCATAAATTTTTGTTATTTCTCTAACAATTACCACTTCTCTTACACCTATAAAAGTTTCTATATCTCTTAAAGTTTTTTCAATCCTAAAAGGAGATTCATATATAACTATTGTTCTTTCTTTTTCCTCAGCAAGTTCCTTCAAAAGAGTTTGTCTTCCTTTTTTCTTTGGAAGAAACCCCTCAAAACAAAATCTTCTCATACTTATACCAGCTACTGAAGCAGAAGCTGTTAAAGCACTTGCTCCTGGAATTGCAACAACTTTTATATTTTCTTTATGTGCAGCATCTACAACCTCATAACCCGGATCTGAAATACAAGGTGTCCCTGCATCTGTAACTAAAGCTATATTTTTATCCTCTTTTAATAAATTTATAATATTAGCTACTTGATGTTGTTTTGTATGTTCATCATATCTATAAACAGTATTTTTTATTTCGTAGTGATCTAAAAGTTTTTTAGTAACTCTTGTATCTTCAGCAAAAATATAGTCTACTTCTTTTAAAGTTCTTATGGCTCTAAAAGTCATATCTTCCAAATTTCCTATAGGTGTTGCCACTATATATAACATTATTTACCCTCTTTCAAAAGCAGTGCTTTTAATATTCCTTTAGCAGATTCAAGTTGAATATCTTTATGTTTATCAACTTCCTCTGCAGCCTTTTCTCCTTTGGCACTTTTTATTAATTCTTTTTTATTTTCTTTTTGCTCTTTTTCATTGACATTAGTTATCATACTATCGGAAATCAAATAATATTCTTTATCTTCTATTTTTACATCTGGTTCTATTCCAGTTCCATCAATACTAATGTCATTTGGTGTATAATATTTGGCAATAGTTATTTTTAATCCGTCTCCATCTGGAAGAGGTAATAAAGTCTGAACACTTCCCTTTCCAAAAGTTTTTTCTCCGACAAGTGTGGCTCTCTTATGATCTTTCAAGGCTCCAGATACAATTTCAGAAGCAGAAGCACTACCTCCATTTACTAATACAACCATTGGAAATTCTCCAAAATACTTTCCTTCTCTCATATAAACTTTTTCTTTTTCTTTTCTTTGTTTTGTGCTAACTATTCTTCCATTTTGAATAAACATAGAAGCTATTTTTACAGATTGACTTAACTCTCCACCAGGATTACTTCTCAAATCTAAAACAAGAGCTTTCATTCCTTTTGCCTGCAATCCTTCTAGAGCTTTTTTCATGTCATCATAAACATTATCTCCAAACTGAGTTAATCTTAAATAACCTATATGTGATTCCAGCATTTTGCTCTTAACATATTTTAATTCTATGACTTCTCTTTTTATTTCAAAAACTTTTGTTGTATTATTTATTTCTCTAAAAACTTTTATTTTTACAGTTGTATTTGCTTTTCCCTTTAATCTCTTTGTACTTTCTTCTGAAGTTAAACTATATGTAGATTTTCCATCTATTTCTGTAATTTTATCTTTTGGTTTTACTCCTACTTTATATGCAGGACCATCTTCTATTGGAGAAACAACAACTATCGGCTCATTAGCCTTCTTTTGAATTACCATTCCAACTCCAACATATTTTCCTTTTATATCTTCTTGAAAACTTTTTAATTCTTCTTTTGTAAAATATGTTGAATGAGGATCATCTAAAGATTCTACCATACCTTTTATAGCACCTTGCATAAGAGATCTTCTAGTTAAAACACTAGGTTTTTTAGGTTCTGTTGTATTTTTTATATCATTCTTCTTTTTATTTGTTTTTTTATTTTGGCTATCAACTTTTTCTTCTTTTTCCTCTCTTTGTTTTTGTGCATTAGCATTCTCAACATAACTTTCTTGAATTAAATCCATAATATCTGATATTTCTTTTAACTCTCTTAAATTATATAAAAAACCTGTTCTATCTGTATCTTTTGCAACAGATGAAGAGAAAAGTGTTAGCATCATTACGGCTACTACTTTTTTTAATTCTAATTTCACTTTATATGCCTCCTTACATTTATAAGTAAAGTCTCTTGACAGCCGTATGAGTTATACGAGCTCAATAAAGACAGGCTCTTCAAACTAATACGAACATCAGAGACTAATTTTCATTATTTATTTTTATACTTTTTTATAAATTAAAAATAATATTTTTTATCTCATCTAGTCCAATCTCTTTTTTATCTCTAGAAAATTTAGCTAAATATTCTGTATTTCCTTTAGCTCCTTTTATAGGAGAAGTAGTGAAATTGTTTAGAAACAAATTCATCCTCTTTATATGTTCAACAATTTCTATTATAATTTTTAAATGAACATCTAAATCTCTTACTATCCCCTTTTCTATCTCTTCTTTATCAGCTTCAAACTGAGGTTTTATCAAAAATATTGCCTCTGTATTTTCATTCATCAATTCTACTATTTTATCTATAACTTTCTTAATAGATATAAACGAAATATCCATTACAATTATATCTATACTCTTATCTAAATCACTCTTTTCTAAGTCATTTATATGTTTGTTTTCTATACTTTTTATTTTTAAATTATTTCTTAATTTCCAATCTAACTGATTGGTTCCCACATCTACAGCATATACAAAACTAGCTCCATTTTGAAGTGAACAATCCGTAAAACCTCCAGTAGATGCACCAATATCTAAGACTACTTTATTTTTAAAATCCATTTTAAATTCTTTTATAGCTTTTTCTAATTTTAAGCCCCCTCGACTTACATAGGGAATATCTCTTTCCTTTATTCTTATCTCTCTTATCTTATCAATCGAAATAATTTCTCCAGGTTTATCAATTTTCCTTTCATTGACAATTACATTTCCTACCATTATTTGCCTTTTAGCAAATTCTATATTTTCAAAATAATCTTTAAGGCATAAATATTCATCTAGTCTCATTTTCTTCTTCAAAGATTTTTCCATCTATCATATACTCCATAAGTGGATTTTGCATAAAAAGATTATAAAAACCTTTCTCATCCACATATTTTTTTAATTTTTTTGTTTCTTCAGATCTCAATACAAAGAATTTATCTCCTATTGGAACTCTTCCCTTCTCTTTAAAAAGTTCTACAAGTTCTGCAAAAGTTTTTACTTTAACTTCTGATTTTGCCCTTTTTATCCTGTCTTTTATAACACTTTCAGAGCAATCCAATTTTTCTGCAATTTGTTTTAGCCCTAATCCTTTTACTGTATATTTCAAAATATCATTAGCTTGTATAGGATTTATTCTATGGTACTTAGCTGACTCCATATCAGCTAAATAAACTATTTCTGCTTCTTCCGTTTCAGGTTGAATTTTTCCCCATTTTCCATGATGAGATAAAACAATATGACCTATATTTCTCTTTATTTCTTTTTTTAACTTATGATTTATTTGTTTCTCTATCAAAGCTAATACTTGATATACTTCTTTTAAAATATATTCTGGATTTTTTATCATCATTTGAGAATGAGATAAGTTTTCATCATTTCTCTTCAAACTAGATTTACTTATATCATGTATTATTATCCCAACAGTTATCACAAAGAAATCTATCTTTTCTTTTGCATTATCAAATGTTTTATATCTCCCTAAAATCTTTTTTCTAGAGATATTCAACACATCATATGTGTGTGTAGTAACTTTAACTCCTTGATCATCACATAACTCAAGATTTTTTACATCTTTGTAATTTAAGAGTTTATCAATAAATTTTTTAGATTTTTCGTTCTTCACTAGCATAAAAAAGTTCCTCTATTCTTTCTATTAAACTTTTTCCTTTCAGTCCTTCTTCTTCCAATAATTCTTCTCTTTTTCCATGTGGTATAATAGCATTTTTTAGACAAATTCTATGTATAATTTTATTGATACCATTATCATTTAAAAATTCAAGAATAGAAGTTCCAAAAGAATTTCTCATATAACTTTCTTCTAAAACATAAACATTATCGTATTCCCTAATATAGTTTAATAGATATTCTTCATCAAGAGGTCTTACAGAGGCTGCACTTACTATAGTTCCTTCAATTCCTTTACTCTTTAATTCATCGTATATAGTAAGTAATTCCTTCAACATCGTTCCTGTTACAATAAATAAATTTTTACTTCCTTTTTTTATTTCTTTCCATTTTCCAATTTCTAGTCTATTTTCTTCTTCTAAATCAAACACATTATCTTTAGGTATTCTTATTACTAAAGGAGAATTAAAGTTTTTAGATATATCTAGCGCCTGTTCTAATTCTTTTGCAGTAGTTGGGCATAAAACTGTAAAATTTTGAAGTGTTAAAAATATAGACATATCGTAAAACCCATTATGAGTTTTTCCATCTTCTCCTACTATTCCGCTTCTATCAATTATAAATTTAACAGGTAAATTTTGTATTGATACATCATGTATTATTTGACTTACTGCTCTTTGAATAAAAGTTGAATACACACATACATAAGGTTTTTTACCTGATTTAGCAAGTCCAGCAGCAAAAGTCACTAAAAAACCTTCTGCTATTCCTGTATCTATACATCTATTAGGAAGCTCCTTTGAGAACTCTCCTAAACCTGTTCCTTTAATCATTGCTGCTGAAAGTGCATATATGTCATTGTCTTCTTTTGCTATTTTTAGTATTTTTTCTCCAAAAACTTCAGAATAAGTTTTATTTTTTTTATAGGTATTTCCCGTTTCTATATCAAATGGAGAAATCCCATGAAATTTTTCTTTGTTCGCTTCTGCAAAACAATACCCTTTTCCTTTTTCGGTCTTTACCAATAAAATTGTAGGTTTTCTTTGAATTTTTGCTTTTTCAAAAAGTGAAATTAATGAACTTATATTATGTCCATCTGCTAAACTAAAAAATTTAAATCCAAAATTTTCTACAACATAAAGTGGTGTCACATAATTCTTTAAGGAATTCTCAAGTCTTCCTAAGGTTTTTTTAACTCTAATAGCATTTATTTTTTCAAAAAATACTTTTACTTCTGATTTAAAATTTTGATATGTTCCACTTGATATGACTCTTTTTAAAAATTTTGATATAAACCCAATATTCTCTCCGATAGACATCTCATTATCATTTATGATAATTATTAGGTTTTCAAGCTTTTTAGAACCAATATAATTTAAAGCTTCTAAAGAATGTCCATTTGATACCGAAGCATCCCCTACAATAACTATAACTTTTTTATCTGGATTTGCCATTGCAAAACCGACTGCAGCAGGTAAGGCTGTTCCTGCATGTCCAGATATAAAATGATCATAACTACTTTCAGATGGATCTTGAAACGGAGATAATCCATGTCTTTTCCTTAAAGTTTCTATTTTATCTCCCCTATCAGTTAAAATCTTATAAACATAAGCTTGATGACCAACATCAAAGAGTAAAATATCTTCTTTAAAATTAAAAACCTCATTCAAACATACAGTTAATTCAACTACACCTAAATTTGGTCCTAAATGTCCTCCATTTTTACTTGTAACATCTATCAACTTTTTTCTTATTTCTTCACATCTATTGATAAGTTCAGTATTCATAGCTTAATTTCACCAATTTCTATTATATATTTTTCCATTCTAAAGATATACTAGGGTTTTCTTTATTTTCTTTAAAAATAATTATAGTTCTTCCAACTATTCCAACTACTTCAAACTCTTTAATATCCATCAATTTAGAATAAATAACTCCCTTTTCTTCTTCACAGTTCTGTAAAATTTTCACTTTTATAAGTTCTCTTGAATTTATCGCTTCCAAAATACTTGTTATTATATTTGAATTTAATCCATCTTTTCCTATTCTAACTAAAGGTTCTAAATTATGTGCTTTTTTCTTTAAAAAAGCTCTTTTTTTACTGTTCATTTTCTCTCCCATTTTCTCTTATATTTCTAATAACATAGGTAATATAATTGGATTTCTTTTTAATTTTTCATAGAAAAATCTCGATAATAAATCTCTCATATTTCCTTTTAAATCAGCCCAATCTCTACCTTCGTAAGTTTCTGAATAACTAATTTTTGATTTCAACAAATCTAAAGCCTCTTTTATTGTATCCTCTGAATCTTTATAATAAACAAAACCTTTAGTTGAAATTTCAGGCCCTGCTAAAATTTTACCAGTTTTCTTATCTACAGAATAAGCTACAATCACAATTCCATCTTCAGATAGTTGTTGTCTATCTTTTATAACTTTACTTCCTATATCTCCTACTCCAAGTCCATCAACTAAAACTTCTCCTGAAGTTACTTTTCCATTTACTTTAGCATATTCTTTTGTTACTTCTACCTTATCTCCGTTTTGAGTTAAAAGTATTTTATCCTTGGGAACTCCTGTTTCTATTGCTGATTTCATATGTGCTTTAAGCATTCTATATTCTCCATGAACGGGCATAAAGTTCTTAGGATTTATTAAATTAAGCATAAGTTTTTGTTCCTCTTTACTTCCATGACCAGACACATGTATTCCAGCAACTTTCTTAAAAACTAAGTCAACATCATATCTTAATATATTATTAATATTAGTTGAAACAGCTTTTTCATTTCCAGGTATTGGTGTTGAAGATATAATAACTGTATCCCCTTCTCTCAATGTTATGTGTTTATGCATAGTCTTTGCTATCCTTGAAAGAGCTGCCATTGGTTCCCCTTGAGTTCCTGTACATAATATAACTACTTCATCATCATTATATTTTTCTACTTCCGATATAGGAATCACTAAATTTTTAGGTATATTTAAGCAACCAACAGTAGGTGCTATTTCAAAAACTTTTATTAAACTTCTTCCATCAATAGCTATCTTTCTCTTGAATTGAGTTGCTATATCTACTATTTGTTGTATTCTATGCACATGTGATGCAAAAACAGCTATAATAATTCTTCCACTAGCTTTTTGAAATTCTTGTCTAAACGCATCTCCGACACTTCTTTCTGATGGAGTAAATCCTTCAACCTCAGAGTTTGTTGAGTCAGATAGCATTAAATCTACTCCTTCTTCCCCTAATTCAGAAAGTCTTACAAAGTCAACTTTTTCTCCATCAACTGGAGTTAAATCTATCTTAAAATCTCCTGTAAAGAATACATGACCTGCTGGTGTTTTTATTGATAAACAATAAGAATCTGCTATTGAATGTGTTACTTTTACAAATTCAACAGTAAAATATTTCCCAGCATTAACTTTGCTTCTTGAAGATACTTCTATCATCTTAGGAGCTTTTTTCTTTTTACCAAAATTTTCAAATTTTGATTTTATAAGTGCATTTGTTAATTTACCACTATATATAGGAGTATCCTTTTCTATTTTTTCATATAAATAGGGTATTCCTCCAATATGATCTTCATGTCCATGAGTAACAAATAATCCTTTTATCTTTTCTTTATTGTTTTCTAAAAAAGAATAATCTGGTATGACTAAGTCTATCCCTGGTAAATTTTCATCAGGAAAAATTGCTCCTGCATCTATAATTATTATCTCATCTTTATACTGAACGATGCTACAATTTTTACCTACTTCTTCAAGACCACCCAAAGGAATAACATACATTTTATCTAAATCTTTCTTACTCTTTTTAGTTTTATTTTTCGTAGATATTTCTTTATTCTCTTTTTTTATTATTTCAAGCTCAGAAACTTCTTCCAAAACCTCTACGTTTTTATTTTCTTTATTTTTTTTGACAGATTTTCTTTTTTTATTATTTTTTTTATTTTCTTTTATATCCAATACATCATTTTTAATATTTTTTATTTTGTCTTCTATACTAATTTTATTCTCCTTCATTTCCAATTGTCGTTTCTCTTGACTCGTTTTCTTCATTTCTCACTTCTCCTATTCTCTCTCCTTCTTCAATTATATTTTGTCCATCAGAAATAGTAGAATTTCTAGGTTCTATCGGTATATGTGATACTGGTTTTATTCCTTTTTCTATTTCAAGGTATTTATTTAAAAATCTTCTTGTCATTTCACCAGCTACAGCTCCTCCACCTCCAGCTCCTTCAAGTAAGCACACAAAAACAATTTCTGGTTCTTGATCAGCTGGAAAATAACCAGCTACCCAAGCGTGTGTTAATTTTGAATGTGGATTTTGAGCTGATCCACTCTTTGCAGCTACTTTTACATATGGATTTTTTAAAATTCTAGTTGTCCCATTTACTTGCTCTACAGTTGCTATTAAAGCATCATTTATTATTTCATAATATGAATTTTCATAATCCGTTACTCTTGTAATATTTGTTTTTATATCTATTTTTTTACCAGTTTGTAAATCTTCAATTTTTGAAACTACATGAGGCTCATATGCCCATCCTTTATTTGCTATCATAGAGTACATCTTTGCTATTTGAATAGGTGTAACTAATGTATACCCTTGACCTATAGATAAAAGTATAGTATCTCCTTTAAACCACCCTGTTTTAATTTTTTTCTTTTTCCAATTTGCATCAGGAATTATCCCCTTCTTTTCTCCTGGGATATCTATACCACTTTTTTCTCCTAGAGAAAAATCTCTTGCAGCTCTTATTATAGGCTCTGCCCCTATTTGATCTGAATATTTATAATAATAGGGGTTAGCAGATTCAACCAAAGATTTTTTCATATCTGTTGCACCATGGCCTCCTCTTTTCCAAGCTCTCCATTTCCATTTCCCTATTTGATAATATCCAGTGTAATCATAATATTTTTCTTTTGGATCTATACCTTTTTTTAAAAAAGCCATAGCTGAAATTACTTTAAAAATAGATCCAGGTGGATATTCTCCAGCAATACTTTTATTTGTTAAAATCTTTCTTGGGTCATTTGAAATTCTTGCCCAATCTTCTTTTGAAATTTGTGAACTAAACATGTTTAAAGAATAAGTCGGATAACTCACTATAGTTATTATTTCTCCATTTGATGGTCTAAGTGCAATAAAAGCTCCACTTCTACCATCTTTTTTAAATTCTTCTTCCATATACTGTTGCAATTCCATATCTATACCCATATACAAATTTTTCCCTGCAACAGGAGTTTTTACTCTATCTACATCTCTTTGCCTTCTATTTAAAGCATTTACTTCTATATATTCGTATCCACTTTTCCCTCTTAAAATATCATCATAGCTTTTTTCTATACCAGATTTTCCTATAACATCTCTCGGACTATACCCTTCTTCTTTTAAATTTTCATATTCTTTTTCAGATATTTTTTTTATATACCCTATAGTATGAGAAGCAACTGAATCATATAGATATTTTCTTTTAGAATAAATTTGTACTTCTAAATAAGGATAATCATTTGCTATCTCCATTATCTTATGTGCTTTTTCTTCTTCTAAATCTTCCAATATAACATTGTCTTTAGAATATGGAAATATTTCTCCATTTTTTATTCTCTTTGAAATATATTCTTCTGTTCTATCTGTTAACTTTGCTATTTCCCTTATATAATCTAAATTTTGCTCTCTCCCTAAGGAATAGATAAGTCTATACCCTGTTCCATTAGTTACTACCATTCTATCTTTAGAATCAAAAATTTTCCCTCTAGGAGATTCTATTTTTATTAATTTGTATTGATTTCTTTCAGCTAAGTATGAATAATCATTTCCTCTTATAACTTGTAAATAAAAAAGTCTTAAAAGTAAAATTGAAAAACATAATAAGATTAATATTTTAAATATCACTTCTCGTTCTTGACTTTTTTCTCCTAATGTTGGTTTTTTTTCTCTTCTTCTATCAAACTTCATTTACTTATTTCCTTTTATTTCTCTAGATCTGGCAGTATAAATATAATTGAAAATTATAAAAAATATTATATTTACCAACAAATATTCTATCTCAAAATTTCTATAAGAATATAAAAAATAAAATATTATATCCATTATTGGTAAATAAAGAGATATCTTTCTACTATATTCTATAAACCTAAAAATAAAAAAATTTACTCCACAAAATAGTGCTAACATAAAAAAATTAAAAAAATATCTATCCGATTGCAATGACATAAAAACATATACTAGTAATATAAGAAGTAAATTTTTCTTTTTTCCTAATATAAATGATAAATATGGCAAGCTAATCCCAACCAAAATACTGTTTACTGATATACTATTTTCTACAAATATTAAAATTAAAGATATTAAATTTACTATCATTTTTCATCTCTACTTTATTGTTATATTAACTCTATTTTCTAAATCATTATTTTCTACCATGTCTTCAATTTTAAGTACTTTAGCTATTTTTTGTGCTATAAAATAATCTTCCTTATTATATTCAACAATACTTTTCTCCATATCTTTTTCTGATTTTTGATTTATGGAATTATATCCAGCTTTCTTTAAAGCATTAGTAGCTTTTTTTACATTTTCTTCTGAAGCGAATATATCAATTTTAAAATCTATCTTCTTCTCACTACCTAAAATTACGACAACATTTGCCAATGTAGGAATAGATGATTTATTTTTAATTTTAAAATATTTTTCTGGTAACTTATCTATAATTTCAGCTGCCTTTTCTTTTGAAATATCATTCAGTATGATATAGCTTTGATCTAATTGATTTTCATAGTTAGCTGCATTGTATTTTACTCCTAGAGAATTTTTTAAACTATCTCCTGCTTTTCTAGCATAGCCTCCAACTCCGTTTGCATTCAATATATCTACTAATATATTTGAATTTACTTCTTCGACCCCATTTTTTTCATGGTATAGTTCCTTAAACATCGAATATAAACTTGAAGTCAATATAAATCTTTTTTCTTCTATATTTGTTTCTGGAATATTTTTTTCATTATCAACATCTAATTTCATTTCTCCATTTTTTATAACTGCGTATCTAGTTAATTTTTCTGGAACTATAGAGTTAATTTTTTCTAAAACTTTCTCATAGTTATGAGTATCAACTAGATCTTTTATTGTTTCATCATTATCTAAATATAACTCAAAAGGTATTTTTATAGCTAGCTTATCTTCATATACTGCAAACAAATTTTGCTTTCCTATTATTAAAACTTTTTCGTCTTTAGTAAGTTTTAAACTAGATGCTCTAAAATTAAAAAATAATAAAATTGCTAAAATAGCTGTTAAAACTATTATCAATATTGGAGCACGACCTCTTTTTTTAGTTTTTTTATTTATTGACTTCTTACTCATTGTTAGTATTATCCTCCTTACCTATTAAAATTTCATCTTCTATTTCTATTATTTTTATTTTTACCAACCTATTTAAGAGTTCTTTTTTTTCAGATTTAAATCTCACCCTAAGATAATTATCTGTATATCCTAAATACTCCCCATTTTTTTCTTCTTCTACCAACACTTCAAGTATTTCACCTAGATATTTTTCTCTAGTCTCTTTCATCATAACATGTTTTAGGTCACTTAATCTATCTGCTCTTTCTTTCTTAATATTATTTGGAACTTTCCCTTCCATATTATTTGCAATAGTTCCTTCTCTATCTGAGTATTGGAAAATATGAAGTCCAGAAAATCCTATTTCCTCTATAATTTTATATGTGTTTATAAACATTTCTTCTTCTTCTTTTGGAAAACCTACTATAACATCAGCTGTAAACTCTATATTTTTTACTTCTGATTTTAATTTTAAGAGACTTTCTCTTATAAGTGAACTTCCATAGCTCCTTCTCATATTTTTAAGAACTGTATCATCACAAGATTGCAAAGATATATGTAAATGTGGCATTAAATTTTTGTTTTTAAATAATTCAATAAATTTATCTGAAATTTTATCCGGATACACCGAACCTATTCTAACTCTTTTCAATCCATCTATTTTCAATATATCTTCCAATAAAGTTTCAAAAGTTTCTCCACTTTCAAAATCTTCTCCATAAGCACCTAAATTTATCCCAATTAAAATAACTTCTTTAAATCCATCTTCAATTAGCTTTTGAATTTCATTCAATATATTCTCTTTTTTTCTTGATCTACTTTTCCCTCTTGCAAAAGGAATTTTACAGTATGAACAGAATTGATTACAACCATCTTGTATTTTCACATAAGCTCTTGTCATTTCTCTCAAAGTTGCAAATTCGTATTCTTGATATTCTTTTTCTTGGAAAATATTTCCATTTTTTTCTCTTTCAAAACTTATATCTTCTATAGCTCCAACAAAGTTTACTATGTTACTTTTATTTTTGTTATCAATAACAAAATCTACATCTTCTATTTCTAAAATTTCCCTACTATTTGTTTGAGCATAACAACCTGTAACTATAACTTTAGCTGCAGGATTTATTTTTTTTGCTCTTCTAAGCATATTTCTAGTTTTTCTATCTGCTATACTTGTAACTGTACAAGAGTTAATTATATATATGTCTGACGATTCTTCAAAAGAAACCTCTTCATACCCTTTTTTTAACAGTTGATTTTTTATACTTTCTGTTTCATATTGATTAACCTTACACCCCAGAGTGTGAAAAGCAACCTTTTTAGAAAAACTCATTTATTATAACTCCTCCCGTAACTATGGCTGCTGTCTCAGCTCTTAATATTCTATTTCCTAAACTAATTATTTTAGCTTCTCTTTTTTTTAAGAGTTCTATTTCTTCGTTTTCAAATCCACCTTCTGGTCCTATTATATATAAAATATTCTTAATTTCTTTGTCCCTGTTTTTTAAAATCTCTTTTATATAAATATTTTTTTCACTTTCATATGGAACAATAATCAAATCATATTTTTCAAATTCTAACTCATTCATTTTTTTAATATCATCAATAATAGTTGGATTAACCCCTTGACATTGTTTAAGAGCCTCTTTTGAAATATTATCCCATCTATCTTTTTTCTTATCTAATTTAACAACACATCTATTAGCTAAAATAGGTATAATTTTATTAATACCTAATTCTGTCAACTTTTGAATGGTTAAATCCATTTTATCTCCCTTTAATATAGATATTCCAGCATCAATTTTTATATTAAGGGAAAATTTATCTTCTTTTTTTTCAATTATTTTTAACTTTATATGTTTTTCATCTATTTCTTCTATTTTGCAAAAATATTCATTTTTTCCGTCAACCGCTCTTAGCTTGTCTCCAATATTTTTTCTAAAAACATTTTTCACATGATTTATATCTGATAAATCAAGAATTTCTATATAGTCCCCTTGAATTTCTGACACAACAACACTTAACAACTTTTTCTCCTATATTCTTTTTCCATTTTTTATAAAATCTTGTAATGTAGTTTCAGATAATATTTTTGTCATAGCATTATCAAGTTTACTCCAAATGCAAGTTTCCCCACAAGCATCTTCTAAGCAATTATGCCCACTTTTATCCATTTCATTACAATCTATAACCTTTTCTTCATCATCTAATATTTTATATATAGTATATAAATTTATTTCTTCTGGAGCTAGTGCCAATTTATACCCTCCACTAGGTCCTCTTTTTCCTTCAATTATATTTTCATTTTTTAATTTAAATAGTATCTGCTCTAAATATTGAACAGATATATCTTGTTCTTCTGATATTTCTTTAATTCTCACCAACTTACTTTCATTAGAATTTTCAGAAATATAAGCTAATGCTCTTAATCCATATCTAACTTTCGTGTTAATTTTCATTTCTTTCCTCTTTCTTTCTCAAAATGCTCATAAGCTCTTGGAGTTACAACTCTACCTCTATTAGTTCTTTTTAAAAATCCCATCTTTACTAAATAAGGTTCGTATACTTCTTCTAAAGTTCTCCTATCTTCTCCTAACAATAAAGATAAAGTTTCTATCCCAACAGGTCCTCCATCATAGTTTTCAATAATTGAATTTATAATATTCCTATCCAATTCATCTAATCCAAAATTATCTATACCCAACATATCCAATGCTTTCACTGCATCAATCTCATTTATATTTCCATTTCCTTTAATTTCACAATAATCCCTAACTCTTTTTAACAATCTATTTGCTATTCTTGGTGTTCCTCTGCTTCTTTTAGAAATTTCATTTGCTCCATCTTCTGTTATTCCTATTCCTAAAAGCTTTGCTCCCCTTTTTACTATGGATTTTATTTCATCGTCTGTGTAATATTCCATTTTATGACTAACACCAAATCTATCTCTAAGTGGAGCACTTAAAAGTCCAGCTCTTGTTGTTGCTCCTATTAATGTAAATGCTTGTAACTCTATTCTAACAGATTTTGCTGATGGTCCTTTTCCTATCATTATATCCAACTCTCCATCTTCCATTGCTGGATATAATATTTCTTCTACCGAATTATTTAATCTATGTATCTCATCTATGAAAAGTATATCATTTTCTTCTAAAGAAGTTAAAATAGCAGCTAAATCTCCTGCTTTTTCCAATATTGGCCCCGATGTTATTCTTAAATTTGCTTTCATTTCATTGGCTATTACTCCTGCCAAAGTTGTTTTCCCTAGTCCAGGTGGACCATATAGAAGAATATGATCAACAGTCGTATTTCTCTTTTGAGCAGCTTTTATTGAAATTTCCATTTTTTCTTTTAGTTTTTCTTGCCCAATATATTCTTTAAAGGTTTTTGGTCTTAATGATTTTTGAATTTCCACTTCATTTTGAAACTCAAACTCACTTAATATTCGTTCCATAAAATACCCCTTTCTCTCTAAATTAAAACTTAAATAAATCTAAAAATTAGGTATTCTACCAAACCTATAATTCCCCCTAATATTCCCCCAATAACTTCTATGTGTTTTAATTCTTTTTTAGCTAATTCTATTATTATTTTTTCTAGCTTATCAAGTGAAAAACTAGAAATTTTTTCAGATATAATAAGTGTAAATTTTATATTATCCTCTGCATAATTTGAGAAAACTTCAATTATCTTGTCCTGATTTTCCATAACAACGTTCTTAATAGTAGAACTTATTTCAGACATAACATTGTCAGTTAAAAAAAATTGCATTAATGGAAACATTTCTTTAAGTTTTGATTTTAAGTTTTTTTGTAAAATTTGGTCAATTAATTCTTCTAATTTCAAAGAAAATTTATCCCTATCAATATTTTCAATAACATCCTTTACTGAAATCAGTTCTTTCTCTATTACATTTGCAATACCTTGTCCAATTTCTGCTCGTCTTCTAGGAATCAAACCTTGTATCTTAAAAAGTCCCAAATTTATTTCCTTATATGGTCTAAATAACATTTTTATAGCTAGATAATTTGTTATCCAACCAATAATTGCTGATATCAATACTATCAAAATTAATTCTTTCATTACTTTCACCCATTTAACATTATTCGCCTTATATTTTATCATAAATTGCAATAAATTAAAATCTTTAATTTTTTGATAAAGAAAAATATTTTTTGAATAGTAATTTTTTTAATTTCATTTTATTTTTGATTTACTACTATACTTGAGATATTTATACTATATATTTTTTGTATATAAAATCTATAATATAGAACCTTTTATTAGAATTTATTTTTTAAAATAAATATTTTTTTAATATTTTATAGAACTTTTATTATTGTTATTTGAGTTCTATTATTATTTAAAACTTTATTATAAAATTACTTATCAAGTATTTAAAAATATATAAATTTAGGAGGAAGTTATGTTAGCAAATTCTGTTATTGATCTAATTGGTAATACACCATTAGTAAAAATTAATAATATTGATACTTTTGGAAATAATATTTTTATAAAAATGGAAGGAGCTAATCCTGGAAGAAGTACAAAAGACAGAATTGCATTAAAAATGATACAGGAAGCTGAAAAAGAAGGATTACTAGATAAAGAAACAGTTATTATAGAAGCTACTAGTGGAAATACTGGTATCGGTCTTGCTATGATTTGTGCTATTAAAAATTATAAATTAAAAATAATTATGCCTGATACTATGAGTGTTGAAAGAATACAACTTATGAGAGCTTATGGAACTGAAGTTATTCTAACTAAAGGTTCTTTAGGTATGAAAGGTTGTTTGGAAAAATTAGAAGAAATTAAAAAAAATGAGAAGAAATTCTTTGTTCCAAACCAATTTAAAAATATGAACAATCCAAAAGCTCACTATGAAACAACTGCTGAAGAAATTTTAAAAGATTTAGATAATAAAGTTGATATTTTTATTTGTGGAACTGGTACTGGAGGAAGTTTCTCTGGTACTGCAAAAAAATTAAAGGAAAAACTTCCTCATGTAAAAACTTTCCCTGTTGAACCTGCATCATCCCCTCTTCTTTCTAAAGGATATATTGGGCCTCATAAAATTCAAGGTATGGGAATGAGTATTGGAGGAATTCCTGCTGTTTATGATGGAAGTCTTGCTGATGGAATTTTAACTTGTGAATGCGATGATGCCTTTAATACTATGAGGGAATTAAGTCATAAAGAAGGAATTTTAGCGGGAATATCAAGTGGTGCGACTCTTCATGCTGCTCTTGAATATTCAAAAGAAAATATGAATAAAAATTTAAACATAGTTGTTCTTGCAACTGATTCAGGAGAAAAATACTTATCAAATATTTGTGAATTATAAATAAAGTCTCTGACGTCCGTATTAGTTCGAAGAGCCTGTGTTTATTGAGCTCGTAGAACTCATACGGCTATCAAGAGACTAATTTTTATATTAAAATAAAAAATACTTTTATTATATATCTGACATACCTCTAGAAGAAGCAGATAAAAAAGATGTTAATATAGAGAAATTAGTTGTTTTATATAAAAAATAATTTTAACACTTAAAATATACCTAATATCTTTTGCAACAAAATATCTATAAGTCCGATACATACCCAACAAGAAAAACCTAATACTAAAGGTTTTACTCCTGAACCTATCAATTTTTTTACATTAGTATTTAAACCAATTGCTGTCATAGCCATAACAATAAAAAATTTACTTAAGCTCTTTAAAATATGAAATAAATTTTTTATGTATTCTGATATATCAACCGATATTAATCCAATTTCAAAAAAGTAGTTAAAAATTGTAGTAATTATTGAAGCACAAACAAAGTATGCAATAAACATAGGAAAAATTTTCCCTAGTGAAACTTTATTTTTACTAGAATTTTTCTTAGCATTGTAGAATGCTAAAGTTAAAGTTATTGGTATTATTGCAAGTGTTCTCGTCAATTTTACTATAGTTGCTCTATCTAAAACCATAGTTCCTGTATGGTGTAGTAAATCCCAAGCTGTTGCTGTTGCTGTTACAGATGATGTATCATTTACAGCTGTACCTGCAAAAATTCCAAATCCTTCATTTGAAAATCCTAATATTTCTCCAAGAGTTGGAAAAATTAAGGCTGCCAACACATTAAATAAAAATATAACAGATATACTTTGAGCTATTTCATCGTCTTTTGCTTCAATAACCGGAGCTGTTGCTGCTATTGCTGAACCTCCACATATTGATGAACCCACTCCTATTAAAATTGCTATATTTTTAGAAATTTTTAATGTTTTTGATAAAATATATGCAACTAAAAGTGCAATACTTATCGAACTTACTATTATTGGAAGTGATGTTTCTCCAACAGATATTACAGTTTGTAAATTAAGTCCAAACCCTAATAAAATAACAGCATACTGAAGTACTTTTTTTGATACAAATCCTATGCCTTTATCTAATTTTTCTCTTTTTTTCAAAAAAGAACTCAAAACAATTCCAATTAATATTCCAAAAACTGGACTCCCCACTATTGGAAAATATTTTCCTAAATACCAAGCAGGAATAGCTAAAATTAAACACAATAAAACTCCATATAATTTACTGAAACATTCACTTTTCTCCATTATATAACTCCTTTTTTATTTATTTTTAATATATTCAGAAATATTATAGCACAAAGTTTATAAAATATAGTATCTTAAAATTTCTAATTTTATGATTGTATACTAAATGGTGTTGATGGAAAAAATTCTATTAATGCCCTTTTTTAATAAATAAAAGTTTTTTAAAAACATATTTTTTTAATAAAAAAAGTAATAAAGAAGAAAATATTAAAATCACATATCCATATTTATAACTTGTATTTGACCCTCCTTTATTCCATATATCCATCTTCATACATTTTATTTAATCTATCCATAGCTTCTCCAAAACTTATTGTTCTTCTTAAATTACTATGATTTTTTATTAAAAAACTAGCTATACTTTTTATGACTTTTGCTTCTGGTTGATAATTTGCTTTCTGTATTTCTGCATACTCTTTAAATAATTTCTCATCCATATCCATATGCCATAAAACATAACTATAGTCTACACTTGCATGAGCTTCCCAGCTATATGTTTTTAATTTACATGCTTCTGAGCTATATTTTTCAAAATCAAGTGACTTTATTAATGAAGAACCTTTTGGCAAAGCTAAAATTCTAACTCCTACATATTTACTCTTTTTAAAATTTTTAAAATCAGGTAATAAATGAAAATCAATTCCTAAAGAAACTGGTCCTAATGTTCCACTTAAACCAGCTGTTCCTATAGCTCCTTTTAAATCTTCAACAGTATTAATATTAGGAAAATATGGAATACTTGGTGAAATTCCTCCCGATGGAGTCCCTATTCCAACTCCAGCATCTAATGTTTCAGCTACTATAATCTTTTTTGTTCTAGGATCCACTATAAAAGCAATACTAGAACCTCCATTAAATCTCAATCTGTATGCTATTGAAGCATTTTCAGAAAGAACTACTGCCCAATGTTCCTTATCTTTCTCAGGTACAAGTTTAGCTTCTGCAAATTGTTGCTCTATACTCTTTTGATCTTTATACTTATTT
>QWCZ01000219.1_pt1 | contig 32805 bp, 27 predicted proteins | sample 1972651 | NCBI WGS metagenome assembly QWCZ01 (sample SAMN09866695, study PRJNA288562) | Human oral metagenome isolate pre1_saliva, whole genome shotgun sequencing... | isolation source: mouth | host: Homo sapiens | place: USA: California
TAAAAAAAGAGAATTTTCAAGTTTTTATTCTCAAAAATTCTCTTAATTATGCTAAGTCATAGTCTAAACTTTTTCATCAACACTATTTGACAAATAGCCCAAAAAAAGAGCTATTGCATTTTAAAAAAATTGCAATAGCTCTTTTTATTATTTATTATGATATTCTCTTATATCTGGAGCTTTATAATTCTTTATAAACTCCTCTATTTCTTCAAAAGAATTAGTAAACAATAATTTTTCTCTTGTTTCTTTTTCTAAATATCCTTTTTCTACCATAAGGTCATAGAAATCTCTTATATGATTGTAATAATTATCATGATTAAAAAATATACATGGAGATTTATGTAAAGATAAAACTGCCCAAGATACAACTTCTGATATTTCTTCTAAAGTCCCTGGACCTCCAGGTAATGCAATAAAAATATCAGCAAGTTCTGCCATTTTCTTTTTTCTTTCAGACATTGTATCAACTTTTATAACTTTATTTATTTTATCGTGAGCTAATTCTCGTTCAGCTAAAAAATAAGTTATAACTCCCGTTACTTCTGCTCCAGCTTCTAAGCAAGAATCAGCAATTAATCCCATAAGTCCTGCTCTTCCACCACCATATACTAGATTATAATTATTTTTTCCTATCCATTTTCCTAATTTTTTTGTAATATCTTTATAGGTTTCATCATTTCCAAATGCTGCTCCACAGTAAACAGCCACATTTTTCTTCATAGAATACCTCCTTAATAAAATTACAATTACATATTATTTCGTTAAAAGTAAATAAGAGTTCTAAATATCACTTAAGTCTTATTGTCTATTGTAAACTTTTCAAACTTTCTTTTAACTTTTCTATTTTATCTAAATATTCTTTTTGTATTCTAAGCTCTCTATCAATTATATGTTGAGGAGCTTTTGAAGTAAACTTCTCATCAGATAGTTTTCTATTTACAGGTTCTAATTCTTTTTCTAATTTAGCAAGTTGTTCATTAATCTTTTTAATTTCTGCTTCATTATTTAAAAGTCCTGTTAATATCATATATACTGATGAATTTCCTGCCACTCTTAAAGAGCTTTGAGCAGGTGCTTCTATGTTTGTTCCACAAGTTAATTCTTCTAAGTTAGCTAATTTTTTAATAAATAACTCATTTTTTTCAAGAGTTTCTAATTCTTCTGAATTAGAAGTTGATACAACTACCTTTGCAGGTTTAGCAGGAGAAATTCCTTTTTCTGCTCTTATATTTCTAAGTGAAGAAATAATTTCTTTTATGTATTCAAAAGATTTTTCAATTTTAACATCTATTAAGCTATCATCTGCTACTGGATATTGTTGTAGCATTATAGTATTTCCATCTACTTTTATTTTTTGCCAAATTTCTTCTGTAATAAATGGCATAAATGGGTGAAGTAATCTCAATCCTTGTTCTAAGACAGTCCATAACATATATTGTGCTGTTAATTTAGAGTTTCTTTTATCTTCATCATTATTATAAAGTCTGATTTTTGCAATTTCAACATACCAATCACAGAAATCTCCTCTTAAAAATTCATAAACTGCTTTTGCTGCATTATCAAGTTCAAATTTTTCTAAACAATCCTCTACTTCTTTTGCAGTTTCATTTAATCTTGAAGTTATCCATTTATCAACAAGTTCATAATCTAATTTCGTCTTGTCTACAGATTTTACATCAAAACCTTCTAAGTTCATAATAACAAATCTTGCAGCATTCCAAATTTTATTAGCAAAGTTTCTTCCCATTCCTAGTAAGTCAGTTGAAAAATGTACATCTTGACCTTGAGATGTATTATATATCATAGAAAATCTTATAGCATCCACTCCAAATTCTTTTATTAAATCAAGAGGGTCAGGAGAGTTTCCAAGAGATTTTGACATTTTTCTACCAATTTCATCTCTTACAATTCCATGAAAAAATACATTTTTAAATGGTATCTTTTTAAGCTCATACATACCAAACATTATCATTCTTGCAACCCAGAAGAATATTATATCTGCTCCTGTTACTAATGTATTTGTAGGATAGAACAAATCTAATTCCTTAGTTTTTTCTGGCCAACCCATTGTTGAAAATGGCCAAAGTGCAGATGAGAACCAAGTATCTAAAACATCTTCTTCTTGAGATAATTCAACATCGTGTCCATAATGTTTTTTAGCTTGTTCTTTTGCTTCTGCTTCGTCCATAGCAACAAAAACATGTCTATCTGGTCCATACCAAGCAGGTATTCTGTGTCCCCACCAAATTTGTCTTGATATACACCAGTCTCTTATATTTTCTAGCCAATTGTAATAAATTTTTTCCATTCTTTTTGGAAGAATTTTTATTTCTCCATTTCTTACAACTTCAAGTGCTTTTTCTGCAAGAGGTTGCATTTTTACAAACCATTGTGGAGACACTCTTGGCTCTATAACAGTTTGACATCTATAACATTGACCTACTGCATGATGTAAATGTTCAGTTTTTATAAAGAAACCTTGTTCTTTTAAATCTTCAACTATTTTTTTTCTAGCTTCAAATCTATCTAATCCAGCATATTTAGGATAATCTTCAACTATTTTACCATCAGGAGTCAACATATTTATAATTGGTAAATTATATTTTTTTCCTAAGTTATAGTCATTAGGATCATGTGCAGGAGTTACTTTTAATCCCCCTGTTCCAAACTCTTTATCGACATATTCATCAGCAATAATTGGAATTTCTCTATTAATTAACGGTAAAATCAAAGTTTTTCCTACTAAATGCTTATATCTTTCATCATCTGGATTTACTGCAACTGCCACATCAGCAAGCATAGTTTCAGGTCTTGATGTAGCTATTATTATATATTCATTAGAATCTTTTACTGGATATTTTATTTGCCATAAATGTCCATCTTTTTCTTCGTGATCAACTTCATCATCTGCAAGTGCAGTTCCACAAGAAGGACACCAGTTTACCATATATTCACCTTGATAGATTAAACCATCATGATATAAATCATTGAATATTTTTCTAACTGCATAAGAAAGTCCTTCATCCATAGTAAATCTTTCTCTATCCCAATCTAATGATGCTCCTAACTTTCTTAATTGTTTAGTTATTATTCCCCCATATTTTTCTTTCCAATCCCAAGTCATTTCAAGAAATTTTTCTCTACCTATATCTTCTTTTTTCAATCCATCTTCTGCTAACTTTCTTTCAACTTTATTTTGAGTTGCTATTCCTGCATGATCACAACCTCGCATCCAAAGAGTATTCTCCTTTTCTGATGAAAGGCTTGCTGCAAAATACTTTGAGTCTTCCCATATCTTATACCACTTTTCTTCTATCTCATTAGGTGAATAATTTTTGTCTAATTCAGTCATTTATATCTCTCCTTTCAAAATCTTTAACTATAGTTCCTATATTTTAAATTTTGAATTCTATCTCTTGATTTATTAATTTTTGCTTTTATTTTAATTATTTAATTTTTCTTCAATAAAATTAAGAATTTCTTCTTTCCCTTTACTTGTTAAAGATGAATGAAAAAATACATCTTCATTATCAAAAACAAGTCTAGTTTTAATTGCTTTTAATTGTTTAGCTCTTTCGTTATTTGATAACTTATCTATCTTTGTAAATATAATTTTATAGTCCATATCATTATATTCAAGCCATTCAAGCATTTCTATATCTTCATCACTAGGAATTCTTCTAATATCAAGTAAAACAAAAACTAATTTTTTCCTTTTACTTGCAATATATCTTTCCATAGTTTGTCCCCATTGTTTTTTCATTTCTTTAGGAACTTTAGCAAAGCCATAACCTGGTAAGTCTACAATATAAAAGTCATCATTTATTAAAAAATAATTTATTAATTGTGTTCTTCCTGGAGTTTTACTCGTTCTTGCCAATTTTAATCTTGATGTTAAACTATTTATTAAAGAAGATTTCCCAACATTTGATCTCCCAACAAATGCAAATTCCATTTTATCTAGTTGTTCTGGATAATCTTTTTCATATACTGCTGATTTAACAAAATCTGCTTTTTTTATTTTCATATTTAACCTCTTTTATTTAACAAAAACCAATTTGCTTACATCATCATATGTCTTAGCAAAGTGTATTTTCATTATATCTTTTAGTTCATCTGGAATTTCATCAGTATCCACTCTATTATCATCAGGTAAGATTACCTCTTTAATTCCTGCTCTATGAGCCCCTATAACTTTTTCTCTAACTCCACCTATTGCTAAAACATCTCCAGTTATTGTAATTTCTCCTGTCATTGCTATATCTTGTCTAACTGGTCTATTAGTCAAGACAGATATCAAAGCAGTTGTAATTGTAATTCCAGCAGATGGTCCATCTTTTGGAGTAGCTCCCTCTGGAAAATGTAAATGAATAGCTCTTTCTTTAAAAAAATCTTTTTCTTTTGGTTTATACTTTTGTAAGTTAGCTTTTACATAGGTAGTCGCAACAGAGACCGATTCTTTCATAACATTTCCTAGAGTTCCAGTCATTGTAACTTCCCCTTTTCCTGAAGTATCAACAGCCTGTACATCAAGAGTTACTCCTCCTACAGCTGTCCAAGCAAGACCATTAACAACTCCTATTTTACCTACTGCCTTCTTAGATTTTTCAGGTCTAAATTTAGCTTTCCCTAAATATTTTTCTAAGTCACTTGCTTTTAAGTTGACTTTCTTCACATTATTTTCTACTACTTCTCTTGCAATTTTTCTACAAATTGCAATAATTTCTCTTTTTAAGTTTCTTACTCCTGCTTCTCTTGTATATTCGTCTATTAATTTAAACATGACCTTATCAGAAATTTTAATTTCTATATTTTCAAGCCCATTTTCTTTTTGAGCTTGTTTTAATAAATATTTTTGTGCTATATGCAATTTCTCAAATTCTGTATAAGAAGAAAGAGTTAAAATATCCATTCTATCTCTCAATGGAGCACTTACAGTTCTTAAATCATTAGCAGTTGCAACAAAGAATACCTTAGATAAATCAAAAGGCATATCAATAAAATGATCTTCAAAAGTTTTGTTTTGTTCTGGATCTAATACTTCTAACATTGCAGAAGCTGGATCTCCTTTGAAATCGTTAGACATCTTATCTATCTCATCTAAAAGAATAACTGGATTATTTGTCCCTGCTTCTTTCATAGCTTTCATAATTTTACCAGGCATAGAACCTATATATGTTCTTCTATGACCTCTAATTTCTGCTTCATCTCTAACTCCACCTAAAGATACTCTAACAAATTTTCTTCCCATAGATTCAGCTATAGATTTCACAAGTGAAGTTTTACCTATCCCAGGAGGTCCTGCTAAACATAATATTTGTCCATTCATTGTAGGTTTTAATTTTTTAACAGCTAAAAAATCTAATACTTTTTCTTTAGCATCTTTTAATGCATAATGATCTCTTTCTAATATTTCATTAGCCTTTTTTAAATCTACTATATCTTCAGTTGAATTTTCCCATGGTAAATCTAGAACAGTCTCTATATAGTTTCTAATAACTGCTGATTCTGGAGAATATGGTTGTAATTTACTCAATCTTTTTACTTCTGTTTCTAGCTTAGTTCTAACTTCAGTAGGTATAGTAGCTTTTTCTAATTTCTCAACTATTTCTGCAACATCATCATTCTGAGAAAAATCTCCTAATTCTTCCTTTAAAGCCGATATTTTTTCTCTTAAATAATATGATCTTTGTGCTTCGCTCATTTTCTTTTTAACTTTATCATCAATATTTTTTTCTAGAGATGCAAGTTCCATTTCATTTACGATAGTTTCTAAAATCTTATATCCTCTATCTCTTACATTTGTTATTTCAAATATTTCATATTTTTTTTCAGAACTAATTCCTAGATTAGTTGCCATTAAATCAAAAGCTTTAGAATAGTCTTCAGAATTTTTTAAATTTAAAATCAACTCAGAAGAAAATTTTCCTACTAAATTTACATATTTTTCAAACTTTGAAAAAACTTTTCTATAAATTGCTTCAGTTTCTTTAGCATCTTTCATATTTTCTCTAACTGTTGTAAATGTCGAATACATTTCCTTACCATCTTTTTCAACAGTTTTTATTCTTACTCTATTAGAACCTTCAACCAATATTTTTATATTATTATTAGGCATTCTAATTACTTGAACTACATCTGCAATAACCCCAATTTCATAGAAATCCTCCTTTACAGAAGGTTCTTCTTGAAACGGATCTTTTTGTATTCCTAATACAAGTTTATTTTCTTCTTTTATTGCTTTTTCAAGAGTAGCTACACTACTAGGCCTTCCAACATATATTGGTGTCAATACATTTGGAAAAATTACCAAATCTCTTATTGCTAGAAATGGCGTTTTTAACATATTTATTCCCTATTCCTTTCTTTTTCACTAATTCTTATACTCTATAATTGCCTCTTTGTAATTATCAATTGTTTCTTTTGTAATAGTTACTTTTTTAATATTTTTATTTGAAGGCATTTCAAACATTAAATCAAGCATAGTATGTTCTATAATTGCTCTAAGTCCTCTTGCTCCCATTTTTCTTTTTAAAGCTCTTCCAGCGATTTCATTTAAAGCTTCTTGTGTAAACTCTAAATCTACATTTTCCATCTTACAAAGTTTTTTATATTGTTTAATAATTGCATTTTTTGGCTCTGTTAAAATGTTTATTAAAGCTTTTTCATCTAGATTATCTAAAGCAGAAATTATTGGTAATCTTCCTACAAGCTCTGGAATAATTCCTTGTTTAACTAAGTCTTCTGGTAAAACTTTCTTAAAAAATTCTCCTTCATTTCCAGCATTATCTTTCTTTTGAACTTCTGCTCCAAAACCAATAACTTTTTTATTAGTTCTTGCTTTAATTACTTTTTCAAGTCCTTCAAATGCTCCTCCAACTATAAATAATATATTTTTTGTATCTATCTCAATTAATTCTTGATTTGGGTGTTTTCTTCCACCTTTTGGAGGAACTTGTGATTTTGTTCCTTCTATTATTTTTAGTAAAGCTTGTTGTACCCCTTCTCCAGAAACATCTCTAGTTATTGATACATTTTCAGATTTTCTTGCAATCTTATCAAACTCATCTATGTAAATAATTCCTTTTTCAGCACTTTCAACATCATAATCACAAGCTTGAATAAGTCTGACTAGCACATTCTCAACGTCATCTCCAACATACCCTGCTTCAGTTAATGTTGTTGCATCTGCAATTGCAAATGGTACTTTTAATATTTTAGCTAATGTTTGAGCTAATAAGGTTTTCCCTGATCCTGTAGGACCTATTAATAAGACATTAGATTTTTGTAGTTCAACTTCATCATTTATATCTTTTTTGCTAAGTATTCTTTTGTAGTGATTATATACGGCCACTGCTAAAACTTTTTTCGCTTCATCTTGGCCAACTACATACTCATCTAATTTATTTTTTATTTCAACTGGTGTTAAAAGTTTTCCATCAGCTTCTAAACCATTATTTTTTGATATTTGGTGATTATGAATATGTGATCCAGTTGTCTCACTTAAAAGGTCGTGACAACTTTCTACGCAGTTATCACAGATAAAAATTCCTTCTTCTGGCCCTTGAAACAACTGTGATACTACTCTTTCATCTCTTCCACAAAACGAGCATTTATCGATTTTTTTTGACATCTTATCTGTTGCCCCCTTATCTATCTTTTAAAAATATTATCTATCAGTCCGTATTCTTTTGCTTCATCTGAACTTAGATAATTATCTCTTTCCGTATCCTTCAATATTTCTTCTTTAGTTTTTCCCGTATTCTTTGCTAATAGGCTAGCTAACTTATCTTTTATTTTTAAAAGCTCATTAGCATGTATAGATATATCTGTTGCTTGTCCTTTTAAACCTCCAGATATTAGCGGTTGATGAATCATTACTCTAGCATTTTCTAATGCATATCTTTTACCTTTTGCTCCTGCTGCCAATAAGAAAGCTCCCATACTTGCAGCTTGTCCAACACATATAGTTTGTACATCCGGTTTTATATAGTTCATTGTATCATATATTGCCATACCATCTGTTACGCTTCCACCAGGACTATTAATATACATTATTATATCTTTTTCAGGGTCCTCCGATTCTAAATATAATAATTGTGCTACAATTGAATTAGCTACATTCTCATCTATAGCACTCCCTAAAAATATTATTCTATCTTTTAATAATCTTGAATATATATCGTATGCTCTTTCTGATTTTCCATTGTTATCAATTACAGTTGGATTATACATAAAAACCTCCTTGTTGTATAAAAATCTAATTAAATATTCTTTGTATATTACATTTTTTTATTCTTACTCCTATATACTAAGCATTAAAATACTTAATTTTTTTAAGTATTTTAATGCTTATCCGAATACTTATTCGGATAAAATTTAAAATTACTCCCTGACGTCTGTATTAACAGTTCATTAAAATTATAGAACTTATACAGACATCAAAGAGCTTTATTTATTCAAATAATAAATTTTTATTTTGCATTTTTTACTATTTCATCAATAGCTTTTTTCATAACTATATCATATTTTACAGAAGCCTTAAAGTTTTCTAAATTATTATGTTTTTTAAGTTCTTCTTCCATTTTTGGAACGTCCATTCCATACATTTTTGCAACTTCAGCCATTCTTTCATTCAATTCTTCTTCTGTTGCTTCAAATTTTTCAGTTTTAGCTATTTTATCAAGTATTAAATCTGTTTTTACTTTCTTTTCAGCAGTTGGAGCTAATTGAGCTGCAAAAGCTTCTCTGCTTCCACCCATCATTTTTAAATAGTCATCCATTTTGAAACCTTGCATAGAAAGTTGATATTCTAAATCTCTCATTCTATTTTCAATTTCAGCATTTACAAGAGAAACTGGTACATCTATTTTTGCATTTTCTAATACTTTGTCAACTAATGCAGAAACATATTCATTTTCTATTCTATCGTTTTCTCTTTTAATAATATCTTCTTTTGTTTTTTCTTTTAAATCTGCTACTGATTCATATCCTAATCCTTTTGCAAATTCATCATTCAATTCAGGTTTACTTAATTTCTTTATAGCATTAATTTTTACTTTAAATACAGCAGGTTTTCCAGCTAATTCTTTTGCATGGTATTCTTCAGGGAACTTTACAGTAATTTCTCCTTCTTGCCCTTTTTTATACCCTACTAATTGTTCTTCAAAATTATCTATAAAACTTTTACTTCCTAATTGTAATAAATGAGACTCTGATTTTCCTCCATCAAATGGAACTCCATCCATAAATCCTTCAAAAGCTAAGTCAACAGTATCATTTAAAGCTGCTGCATATGCTTCATCTGCAACTTCTTCTAATTTAGCTCCTCCTTGTACCATTCTATCTAATTCTTCGTTTAATCTTTCATCTGTCATTTCAAATGTTTTCTTTTCAACTTCTAAACCTTTATAATTAGGTAAATCAAATTCAGGATATACATCTATATCAAATACTATTTCTAAATCATCTTTTAATTCAATATTTTTTACTCTTACATAGCTAACTGGTTCTAATTTTTCTTTTTCAACAACTTCTGGGAAGTTTGCATTGATTGCAGCAGTTCCAACTTCTTCTGTTATTTGTTCTTTGTATGCAGCAAGTATAGCTTCTTTTGGAGCATGTCCTTTTCTAAATCCAGGTATTTCCGCATTTTCTCCTGCATTTTTTACAACTTTATCAACTAGAGGAGTAGTTTCATCTTTAGTTAAAAATAATTTTACCTCAACAGCTGATTTTTCTAATTTTTTTACTTCGTATTTCATTAATTTTCCTCCTAAAAATTTATTATTCTTTTTCTTTTATATCTTTTAAAATGATTTGAATAACCTCTTCATCATTTAAAAATATCTTTTCTGGATAATATATTATACTATATTTTTTCAAAAAATACTTCTCTTTAATTTCATTGGCTAAGTCGAACCCTACAACATTATATTTAATATTATTTTTATAAACATATCCATTAAAATGTCTAGAATCTACACCAAATCTTTTTATATCTTTTAACTGAATATCATTATCATAAAATAATGGATGAGGATTAGATATTCCAAAAGGTGCCATTTTTTCCATAAATTCAAAAACTTTAGTATCTATTTTTGTTAAATCTAATTCATAATCATGAGTTTTGTTAGTTCTTTTAATTTTTGTTGTCTCATTTTCAATATTATTAGAAGAAATTTTATTTAATAAAAATTCTCTTACTCTTCCTAAATTTTCTCTTTTTATAACAAACCCTGCAGCTAAGTCATGGCCTCCATATCTAACCAATAAGTCTTTTATTTCTGTTAAATAATTAAAAATACTTATATTTCCAACACTTCTACACGAGGCTTTTCCTTCATCTCCATCAAATGCTATTAATATTACAGGAACATTAAACTTTAATGATAGTCTAGAAGAAACTACACCAATTACACCTGCATGCCATCTAGAAGAGGATAAAATTATCAAGGGTAATTCTCCTATTGTTTGATTTAATTTTTCTATTTTTTTCATAGCATCATCATATATAATTTTTTCTAGACTTCTTCTATTTTTATTTTGTTCCTTCATTTCCTCTATTATGTTATATAAATCAAATTCATCATCTTTCACGAAAAAGTCTGCTCCCATTTTTGAAACTCCAACTCTTCCCAAAGAATTGATAAGAGGTGATATATAATAACTAACATCTGTTGTTGTCAATTTTTTCTTATTTAACCTTAAATAGTTCAATAAATAAGACAATCCCTTAACTTTTGAATTTTTTATTATTTTTAACCCTTTTTTTATAATAAGTCTATTCTCATCTATCATAGGTACAACATCTGCTATTGTTCCTATCATCACTATATCAAGATATTTATAGATAATCTCCATATTCATATCAAGAGATTGACATATTCCTTGTGCTAATTTAAATGCCACTCCTGCCCCAGATAAATACTCAAATTTATAGTTTTTACTTAATTTAGGATTTAAATATAAAACTTCATCGTCAAACTTTTCTTTTACTGTTTTATGATGGTCTGTTACTATCACATCAATGCCTAAACTTTTAGCATATCTTACATCTTCTATTGTATTATATCCAGTATCAACAGTTATTATTAACTTAGCACCTTTTTTATTGAAAAAATCTATATTCTTTTTAGATACTCCATACTCTGTTTCTTCTCTACTAGGAATATAATATTTTGTGTCTATCCCTATTTCGTTAAAAAACCTTACTAAAAATGAAGTCCCACTGATTCCATCAACATCATAATCACCATAAATATATATTTTTTGCTTTCTTTTTTTCACTTCTAGTATTTTTGTAACTATGACTTCCATATTTTCAAAATCAAAAGGATTTCTAAAATCTGAAAAACTTGGATTGATAAATTTCTTTATATCCTCTTTATCAATATGATTTCTTTTTTCAAGTAACTCTTTTATTAACTCTTCTGTATTTTTTTCTTTTGTCATACAAACCACTAAACTTTCAAATCATTTAAAAGTTTAGTGATTTTTATTGCATTTTCAATAGAGTTATCTATTTTAACTCTTATTTCTGGAGTGTATCTTATATCAATTTCTTCTGCTATTTTTCTTCTTAAAAATCCTTTTATTTGATTTAATGCTTCTACTATTTCTTCTTCAGAATATTTCTTTTCTCCTTCCAACGGAGGTAGTATACTAAAATAAGTATCAGCAAATTTTAAATCTTCGGTAACATGAACTTTAGTTACTGAAACTATTCCTGTTATTTTTGGATTTTTTATTTCTTCTAGTAATACTTTTGATATTACTTTCATCATTTCTTTTCCAATACCTTCAAGCCTTTGTCTTTTCAAAATAAATCACCTCACTTTATTTTAGTGTTCTTTTTACTTCTACCATTTCAAATGCTTCTACAACATCTCCCTCTTTTATGTCATTGAAGTTTTCAACTCCAAGTCCACATTCTTGTCCAACAACAACTTCTTTTGCATCGTCTTTAAATCTTTTTAACGAAGATAATTTACCTTCATATAAAACAACGTTATCTCTAAGTATTCTTATATTAGCATCATTTCTAACTTTTCCATCGACAACTACACAACCTGCTACATTTCCAACTTTAGAAACTTTAAATACTTTCTTTATTTCAATTCTTCCTAAATAATTTTCTTTAAATTCAGGTTCCAACATACCAGCAAGTGCTTTTTCTATATCTTCTGTTATATGATAAATGATACTTGATGTTCTTATTTCTACTTTACTTATTTCAGCTTCCTTTATTGCTTTCGTTGTAGGTCTTACATTGTATCCTATTATAATTGCACCAGCTGTTTCAGCAAGTTTAATATCACTTTCTGTTATTGCTCCAGAAGCAGCTTGGATTATATTTACTGCAACTTCATCATTTGATAATTTCAATAAAGAATCTCTCAATGCATCAACTGAACCCTTTGAGTCAGCTCTTAAGATCAAGTTTAATTCTTTCAAGTTTTCATGTTTTAGTTGATCAGATAAACTTTCAAGTGAAATTGTTTTCTTAGTTGTTTCAAGAATTTTTCTTTCTTTTCTAACTTCTTCAACTATTCTTTTAGCATGTTGCTCATTTTGAATAACATACATTGTATCTCCAGCATTTGGAACATTATTGAATCCTATTACTTCTACTGGTTGAGATAATGTTGCACTTTCAACTCTTTCTCCTTTATCATCTAAAAGAGCTTTTACTTTACCTTGAACTTCTCCTGCAACAATAACATCTCCTATTTTTAAAGTTCCTTCTTGTACTAAAATATCTGCTATTGGTCCTATTTTAGGGTCTAGTCTTGATTCTAATACAACACCTTTTGCTCTTTTTTTAGAGTTAGCTTTCAACTCCAAAATATCTGCTGTTATTAAGATTGTATCCAATAAGACATCTAAGTTCATTTTTTGTTTCGCAGAAACTTCTACAAATTCAACATCTCCACCCCATTCAACAGAGACTAGTCCATGTTCCATAAGTTCTTGTTTTACTTTCATAGGATTAGCTTCAGGCTTATCTATTTTATTTACAGCTACAATTACTGGAACTTTTGCAACTTTTGCATGTGATATAGCTTCTATTGTTTGAGGCATTACCCCATCATCTGCTGCAACAACTAGGATAGCTATGTCTGTAACTTGAGCTCCTCTAGCTCTCATATCTGTGAATGCTTCGTGACCTGGTGTATCTACGAAAGTTATTTTTCTTCCATCTTTTTCTATTTGGTAAGCTCCTATTTTTTGAGTTATTCCTCCAGCTTCTCCACTTACTACATTTGTTGTTCTAATTGCATCTAATAACGATGTTTTTCCATGGTCAACATGTCCCATTATTGTTATAACAGCTGGTCTTTCGATTAAATCTGTTTCTTTATCTTGAATTTCTAAAGCAAATTTTTCTCCAAATTCTAATTCTACTTCTTCTTCCTCTTCAACCAAAGCATCGTATTCACCTGCTAATTCTTCTGCCATTTCTAATGTGATTGGGCTATTTATAGTTAGCATTTGTCCTTTTAAAAATAATTTTTTTATAATTTCTCCACTATTAACTCCTAATTTTTCAGCAAAATTTCCTAGAGTTATTTCTCCTCTGAATTTTATTATTTTTATTCCATCTTCTTCTATTACATCTGGAGTTTGTTCAGCAACCTTCATTACAAAGTCTGTTCTTCTTCCTTTTTTCTTTTTATTCTTATTTTTATGTTCTGATCTACTTTCCTCATCAAAACCTACATTATTTCCCTTTTTATTTTTAGGCTGTTGAAATTTATTTTTTTTATTATTTTTTTGAGAATGTCCCTCATTTTCATCAGTTTCATCCTCATCTATTATCTTTCTAATTGCTTTTTCCTCTTTCTTTTCCTTGTAATTTTTTACAGGTTCTACTGTATCAACTTTTAACATATTCATTTTTGCAAAATAATCATCTATTTTTTTAACTTGGTCATCTTCTAAATTAGATAGGTGAGATGTAATGTTTATCCCTACATCTTTTTTTAATATCTCTAAGAATTCTTTATTTTTTATTCCATGTTTTTTTGCTAATTCATGAACTCTTGTTTTCATTTTGTACCTCCTCCTTTAGTTATACTATATTTATAAGACCTCTCGCCATTTTTTTATCAGTTACACCTATTACATTAACTTCCATTTTATTGAAAATTTTACCTAAGTCTTCCATAGTTCCAATTCTCTTGAATGGAATATCCAACTCTTCAATTTTTTTCAATAATTTCTCTTCATTTTTTTTACTAATATCTTCTGCTAATATGATAAAATGTATTTTATTTATATTTTCAAAAAGTAAATTAATTCCAAAAACTAATTCTCCCGAATTTTTCATGGTACTTAATATATTTAAATAATTCTTATTAGCTTTGTTAACGATATTTAACATTGTCAACATTTCTTGAGGTTCTATTTTTAATTTATTATGTTTTGACAATTTTCCAAGACAAGCTAAATTTTTACATATATAAATAGCTCTCGACTGCTTTTTTTGTTCCTTATCAAAAGTATAATGAGTTTCACCTATTTTAGCCAACCTAAATAACTCTTTTTTTTCATTCTTACTTCTACATAAGGCACATGTTCTCTCAGGAATGTGTTGACTACTCATTTATATTTTCAACTTCTTCAGTTTCACATTTTTGAGTCTTTTCAACAACTTTTATGTCTACTCTCATTCCTGTTAATCTTGCAACAAGTCTTGCATTTTGTCCATTTTTTCCTATTGCCAATGATAATTGAGATTGCTCTACCATCACCCTTGCTGTCCCATCTTCTTGCATTTCAACACTTTCAACAATAGCAGGACTTAATGCAGCTGAAACAAATTCTTCAGGAGTTTCTTTCCAAATAACTATATCTATTTTTTCTCCATTTAACTCATCTATTATATTTTTGATTCTTGCTCCTTTTTGCCCTATACATGCCCCTACTGTATCCATGTTTACATCTTTAGAATGTACTGCAACTTTTGCTCTAGAACCAGCTTCTCTTGCAACAGATTTTATTTCAATTAACCCTGATGATATTTCTGGGATTTCTATTTCAAAAAGTTTTCTTAAAAGTCCTTCACTCTTTCTTGAAATTAATATTTTAGGAAATTTACTTGTTTTTTCAACAGAAATCAAATATACTTTTAGTCTTTCACCAACTCTATAAATATCTGAATGAGATTGTTCAGTTGGAGGTAAAATTAATTCTATTCCATCTATTTCAACAAATATATTTCTTTTAGTGTCAATTCTTCTTATGATACCACTTATTATATTTCCTTCTTTTTCTTTGAATCTTTCATAAATATATTCTCTCTCAGCTTCTCTAACTTTTTGAATTACTATTTGTTTTCCATTTTGAATAGCATTTCTTCTAAAATTTTCACAATCAACTTCAAACTTTAACACATCTCCAACTTTAGATTTTTTCTTAATTATTTTAGCATCTTCAAGTAGTATTTGCATATTTGGGTCTACAAAGTCTTCAGATTCAACTACAGTTTTTGTTTCAAAAACTTTGATATCCCCACTCTCTCTATCAATTATTACTTCCACATTTTCATCTTCACCATAATTTTTCTTATATGCTGCTAGCATTGCCATTTCAATCGCTTCTAACACACTTTCTTTGCTTACTCCCTTTTCCTTTTCTAGCTCTGTTAAAGCTTCAAGGAAATTTTTTGAGTCTTTCGCTTTCATTACTCTTTTCTACCTCCATTTTTATATTAAAAATCATTAAATTCAAACAATATATTAGCTTTTCCTATTTCATCAAAATTTATTTCTTCTTCTTTCTTTTCAATTAAAAACAATATTTTATTTTCTTTTACATCTAAAATAGTTGCTTTCATCTGTTTTTTATCATTTAATTTATTTTTTAAATTCAATAAAATCTTTTGACCTTTAAATCTTATATAATCTTCTATTTTTTTCAATGGTCTTTCTATTCCTGGTGAGGAAACTTCAAGAAAAAATTTGTGTTCTATTAACTCTTCGATCTTATCATCAATCAAAGAACTCAGTTTACTACAATCTTCCAAAGTTAAATCTCCATTTAAATTTTCAATAAAAATTCTTACATACCAATATCCACTTTCTTGTAAATATTCAACATCTACAAGAGATAAATTCATTTCATTTATAAATGGATTAACAATTTTTTCTATTTTTTGTATTATTTGACTACTGTCCTCCATACAATTTTTCCTCCTTTTTATGAAATAAGGAGTGGCTTTTTTACCACTCCTTTCATTTCTATTATTATGGGAAAATTATAACATATTATTTAAAATAAAGCAAATTTTTTATTTTTTACCTTTTTTGTTTTTTATATATGTCAAATATGTCAAAGCAATTATAGTTTTAGCATCTTCAAATAAGTATGGATTTATTTCATCTAAAGGTATTTCAACGATGTCTAAAAATTCATTTTCATCTAAATGTTGACTTGTTTTTTCTAACTCACTTGCATAAAACAAATGATATTGTCCTGCATTTATTCCAGCTGAACCATAATAACTAACAATTTTCTCTAATTTATTTGCTTTATAACCAGTTTCTTCTTCAAACTCTCTTTTTGCTGCCAGTTCCACATCTTCACCTTTCTCAACTAAACCTGCTGGAATTTCTAATAATTCTTTTTTTATAGCTGGTCTATATTGTTTCACAAAAATTACTTTATTATCTTTCTCGGCAACCACAGCTACAGCTTCCTTTTTCCCTGTAAAAGTCCATGTAACAATATTATTATTTGGCAAAGCTAACTTTTCTTCATATACTGTTATAACATCATTTTTAAATACTTCTTTTTTGGATATATGTGTAAATTTCATCTAAATAACTCCCTCTATTTCTCTCATTTTATATAGAACTATACCTGTTGCAACAGCAACATTTAAGGATTCAGCTTTTCCTAATAATGGAATAATTATTTTCTTATTACTAATTTTAATCAAATCATCACTTATACCATTTCCTTCATTACCAAAAACAATTGCGTTTTTATTTTCTAACTTTATTTTATTATACATTTGAGAATCTTCACTCAAACAAGTAGAAATAATTGAATAATTTTTCTCTTTTAAGAATTGTATAATATTTTCTTTTTTTAAAACATATAAATTTACATTAAATATAGAACCCATAGTTGCTCTGACAACTTTTTCATTATAGGCATCTACTGTATTTTCAGTTACAATTATATTTTTAAAATTTGTTGCATCACATATTCTTATGATAGTTCCTAAATTTCCTGGATCAGACACATCATCTAATACAATAACATCTCCTTTAATGCTATCTATATGTTGCTCTTTCTTATTGTAAATAACTATAATTCCTTGTGAATTTTCTTGAGAACTTATATCAGCAAAAATTTTGTCTAAAACTATTATTTTTTTACACTGAAATTTTTCTAATAGCTCTTTTATTTTTTTGTCTTCTGCTTTATCTAACTTTACTATAATTAATTCTGGAATATAATCATAGACTAAAAATTTCCAGCCTTCAGCAATAAATTTATTTTCAATATCTCTATATTTCTTTTGCTTTAATTTTTTTATATATTTTATAGTTTTATTATCTTTACTTTCAATAAATTCCATTTGATTTCTCTCTTTCAATTTTTATTATATTTTATCATAAAAATAAAAAAACGAATATCTTTATCTACTTAAAATTAATTTTATTTTTTCTGATACTAGCTATTTATTTCAAAAGAAATTATAATGTATTTATGAAAACAAATTATGGAGGAATAGATATGAATTTTTGCCACTTAAAACAAAGTGCTAAGTTTACGGCTTTTATTGCTACATTTTTTTGGGCAACAGCTTTTATTAGCACAAAATTTCTTTTAAAAGAAATTGATCCTTATACCTTAGGTGTACTCAGATATTTTTTTGCTACTATCATTGTTTTAATTATACTATTTAAGAAAAAAATAAAATTTCCAGCCCTTAAGGATTTACCAACTTTTTTATTTGCTGGTTTTTCAGGTTATGGAGCTTATGTTGTTTTATTTAATATTGCAACAGTCTACACAAGTCCTGCTACATTGAGTGTTATCAACTCATTATGTCCGGCTATTACTGCTACTTTTGCTTCTATTTTATTTAATGAAAAAATAAAATTGTTAGGTTGGTTTTCTTTTTTAATTTCATTTATAGGAATTTTATTTTTAACTTTATCTGGTGGAAGCCTTACTATAAATATAGGAGTTATCTATATGCTTATAGCTGCCCTTTTGCTTTCACTTTATAACATAAGCCAAAGATATCTTACAAAAAAATATTCTGCTTTTGATGTAAGTATGTACTCTATGCTTTTTGGTTCATTAATGTTAATTTTTTACTCTCCAAGCTCAATTAAGAATATTTTTGTTATTAGCAAATTTTCATTGCTTTTAATAATATATATGTCAATATTCCCAAGTATAGTTTCTTATTTTTTATGGACTAAAGCATTTCAACTTGCAAAAAATACAGCTGAAGTTACTACATTTATGTTCGTTACTCCTGTACTTGCAACAATAATGGGAATTTTATTTCTTAATGATATACCAAAACTTTCTACTTTTATTGGAGGTTTTTTAATTATTCTAGGTATGTTCATTTTTAATAAGACAAAAAATTAAGTTAATACTATTCACAAAATATATTTTTCATGCTAAAATATAAAGTCAGTTTTTTATAATTATATAATTATAAAAACTTTAACTGTCGTTATGACCATATCTTAAGTTTAAATAATATCAATGGCAGACAGCTGGACTTTATTTATTATTTTATTTTTACTTTTTGGAGGTTATATGAAAGTAGGATTTGATCACAACAAATATTTAGAAGAACAAACTAAGTATATACTAGAAAGAGTTAATAACTATGATAAGTTGTATATTGAGTTTGGGGGAAAACTTTTAGGAGATTTTCATGCAAAAAGGGTTTTACCTGGTTTTGATGAGAATGCAAAGATTAAAGTCTTAAATAAATTAAAAGATAAGATAGAAGTTATTATCTGTGTCTATGCTGGAGATATTGAAAGAAACAAAATAAGAGGAGATTTCGGCATCACTTATGATATGGATGTTTTTAGACTTATTGATGATTTAAGAGAAAATGATCTAAAAGTTAATAGTGTAGTTATAACTAGATATGAAGATAGACCTTCTACTGACCTTTTTATTACTAGACTTGAAAGAAGAAATATAAAAGTATACAAACATTTTGCTACAAAAGGATACCCTAGTGATGTAGATACTATTGTTAGTGATGAAGGATATGGAAAAAATGCTTATATTGAAACAACTAAACCTATAGTTGTTGTTACTGCTCCGGGTCCTGGAAGTGGTAAATTAGCTACTTGTTTAAGTCAACTTTACCATGAATATAAAAGAGGAAGAAATGTAGGTTACTCTAAGTTTGAAACTTTCCCAGTATGGAATGTTCCTTTAAAACATCCTCTAAATATTGCATACGAAGCTGCAACAGTAGACCTTAACGATGTTAATATGATTGATCCTTTTCATTTAGAAGAATATAACGAAATTGCAATTAATTATAATAGAGATATTGAAGCTTTCCCATTACTTAAAAGAATTATAGAAAAGATTACAGGCAAAAAATCAATTTATCAATCTCCAACTGATATGGGAGTTAACAGGGTAGGATTTGGTATTATTAACGATGAAATAGTTAGAAAAGCTTCTGAACAAGAAATTATAAGAAGATATTTTAAAACAGGTTGTGATTATAAAAAAGGGAACGCTGATTTAGAAACTTTTAAAAGAGCAGAGTTTATAATGCATAGTCTTGGCTTAAAAGAAGAAGATAGAAGAGTTGTTGATTATGCTAGAAAAAAATTAGAGTCTATTCATAAAGAACACGAAGAAAATAAAAAATTTACATCATCTGTGATTGCCTTTGAAATGCCGGACGGTAAAATAATTACTGGAAAGAAAAGTTCACTTATGGATGCTCCTTCAGCTGCTATATTAAATTCATTAAAATATTTATCTAATTTTGATGATGAATTACTTTTAATATCTCCAACAATATTGGAACCAATTATAAAATTAAAAGAAACAACTTTAAAAAATAAAAATATACCTTTAGATTGTGAAGAAATTTTAATTGCATTAAGTATTACTGCTGCAACTAACTCTATGGCTGAAGTTGCATTATCAAAATTATCTAAACTTGAAGGAGTTCAAGCTCATTCAACACACATTTTAGGTAGAAATGATGAACAATCACTTAGAAAATTAGGAATTGATGTCACATCAGATCAAGTTTTCCCAACTGAAAATTTATACTATAATCAATAAATCTAAATAAAAACTGTACACTTATATTAATTTTTAAAATTAAGTGTACAGTTTTTTCACTCTATAGAAAAGTATAAAATTAAATAGCAAAGATTAGTCTCTTGACAGCCGTATGAGTTCTACGAGCTCAATAAACATAGGTTCTTCGGACTAATACGGACGTCAGAGACAAAATATATTCCTGTAAATTAAAAAACTACTATAATTGACAAATTTTATCAAATTATAGTAGTTTTTCTTTTAAAATATTAAACTATCTTTAGAATGCAGCTACAACAGCTCCATTGTATTTTTTGTTTATAAAGTTTTTAACTTTTTCACTACGTAATGCTTTAAATAATTTTTGGATATCTTGATTCTTTTCACTACCTTTTCTAACAACAACTATATTTGCATAAGGTGATTCTTTTCCTTCTAGTAATATAGAATCTTTTGTTGGGTTTAATCCAGCTTCTAATGCATAGTTTCCATTTATAACAGCAGCAGTTACATCAGGTAAAACTCTTGGTAATTGAGCAACTTCTGTTGGTTTAAATTTTAATTTTTTAGGATTTTTAACTATATCAAATTCTGTTGCAAATAGATTTTTAGGATCTTTTAAAGTAATAATCCCTTTATTATGTAATAATATTAAAGCTCTTCCTCCATTTGATGGGTCATTTGGTATAGCAATAGTAGATCCATTTTTTAATTCATTAACTGATTTAACTTTTTTAGAATATAACCCAATTGGTTCAACATGAACATTACCTAATGAAACTAAATTTAATTTTCTTTCTTCAACAAACTTATCTAAATAAGGTTTGTGTTGGAAGAAGTTAACATCAATTTCTTTATCTGATAATGCTAAGTTTGGAGTTACATAATCTGTAAATTCAACTATTTTTAAATCTACTCCTTCTTTCTTTAAATCAGCTTTCACTAAATTTAAAAGTTCTGCATGTGGAACTGGTGTTGCTCCAACTTTTAAAGTTCCAGCAAATGCTCCCACAGATAATAATAAAAATGCACCGATGTTTCCGAATAATTTTACAAATTTTTTAGACATATTTTTACCTCCTATTTTATTTTCCTAGTTTTTTTTGTCTTCTATGTACAATAAAATTACCAACTGATTGTATGATTTGAACAAGTATTATGATAATAATTATTGAATATACCATAATATCTAATTTAAATCTTAAATATCCAAATCTTATAGCTAAGTCTCCAAGTCCTCCTGCTCCTATAGTTCCTGCCATAGCTGAATAACCTATTAAGCTAATTATTGTAACTGTTATTCCATGAATAAGAGTAGGATAACATTCTGGAAGCATAACTTTAAATATTATTGTTTTATTATTTGCTCCCATACTTTGACTTGCTTCTACAAGACCTGGATCAACTTCTAATAATGCCCCTTCAACAATTCTAGCAACAAATGGAGCTGCTCCAATAGATAGTGGTACTATTGCTGCTGTAGATCCGATAGTTGTTCCCACTACAAATCTTGATAAAGGAAATAACAATATCATCAAGATAATAAATGGAAAAGATCTTAAAGCATTTATTACAACTTCTAAAATTGCATTAAATTTTTTCATTTCATAAATATTTCCAGGTTTAGTTACCAAAAGTAAAACTCCTAAAGGAAACCCTAATATCAATGAAAATAATGTTGAAAATAAAACCATATACAATGTTTCTACAGTAGATATAACCAACATACTTATTATTGGATTCTCTACATTTTCAAACAAGGGTTCAAGTATAGCACTAATCTCCATTATATATCACCTCTACTATTGTATCCATATTTCTCATAAGCTCTATAGCTTTTTCTTGTGCCTCTAGTTCTCCATTTAACTCAAGATATAAATGTCCTATGTTCATTGTTGAAAGTTTATCTATCGAACCTCCTAAAATACTTACATCTATTCCACATTCTTTTATAACTTTAGAAATTATAGGTTCATTTGCTGTACTTCCAATAAATTTAACTTTAACTATATTTCTACCCTTATTATGCATATAATTAATTTCTGTATCTGATTGTTGATGTACATATGAAATTAATTCTTTAGCTACATCTGTTTTTGGCTCAGTAAATATATGATGAACATTACCTTCTTCAATAATCCTTCCATCTGACATTATAGCTACCTTATTACAAACTTCCTTAACAACTTCCATTTGATGTGTTATCATAAGCACTGTTAAAGAAAATTTTTGTTGTATTTCTTTTATAAGCTCCAATATAGATTTTGTTGTCTTTGGATCTAATGCTGAAGTTGCTTCATCAGATAATAGTATATCTGGATTATTTGCCAAAGCTCTTGCTATGGAAACTCTTTGTTTTTGTCCTCCACTTAATTGACTAGGATAGTATTTTGCCTTATCACTCAAACCAACAATTTCTAATAACTCTGCTACTCTACTTTTTATTTCTTTTTTATTCCAATTAGCAATTTCAAGAGAAAAAGCTACATTTTCTTCAACTGTTCTTGAAGATAAAAGGTTGAAATGTTGAAATATCATTCCTATTTTTTTTCTTCTTTCTAAAAGTTGGCTTTTATTAAGGCTCAAAATATCTTGATCATTAATAATTATTTTTCCACTTGTAGGTTCTTCCAATCTGTTTATAAGTCTTATAAGAGAAGATTTACCAGCACCACTCAGACCGATTATTCCAAAAATATCTCCTTCTTTAACTTTTAAACTTACATCTTTAACAGCATGTAAGCCATTTGGATAGACCTTGTTTACATTTTCAAGTACTATCATTTTTCCTCCCTCTGCTATAAATTAAAGTCTCTTGACAGCCGTATGAGTTCTACGAGCTCAATGAACATAGGCTCTTCGAACTAATACGGACGTCAGAGACTAATTTTCTTTATTTAATTTTATACTTTCCTATAAATAAATAAATAAATAAAAAATCCATACCCTTTTGAGAGTATGGATTGGTATTTAAAAATATATAGCCTCTCCATCTCTCTGGAATTAGCACCACACATAAAGTAGGTTGCTGAAACATCACAGGGCCAGTCCCTCAGTTTCTCTGGATGGTTATTCACACATCAATTTTGATTGTTTGTGTAAGTATATAATATTCTAGTTTTTTTGTCAATAATTTTTTTTAATTTTTTTTATTAGTTTTTATTATTCAAAAAATATTTCTAATGTTTTTTCATCATCTTTTTTTCCAAGATATGAACCTATAACAAATAATACAAAAGCAACTACTAAAGATGGAACTATATTATGAAATCCAAAAACTTTTATCTTTGTTATTTCTAAAAATAAATAAGCTGGAATTCCTCCTAATATAGAAATTATAGCTCCTGTCGAGTTAGCTCTTTTCCAGTATAACCCAAATATCAAAGGAAGTAAAAATACTATTTCTTGTCCAGATAATGAAAATAAATTGATCCAAACAATTAAACTAAGTGGTTTAGCTGATAAAATAAATACTAAAATTCCTATTACTAATGATGTAATCATAGATATTTTCTTTATTTTCTTTTCACTTGCTGTTTTATCAAAATATCCTATATACATATCCTTGATTAAAGTTGAAGATGATAGTATAAGAACAGAATCAACTGATGACATTATTGCTGCTAAAGGACCTCCAATAAAAACTCCTGCTAATAATGGGTGTAAATTTTTTAGAGCTAATATTGGTATAATTTTATCTGCATCTGTTAAATCTGTTATAACTGCTCTTCCCATTACTCCAACCAAATGCATACCTAAAATTAATATTCCAACTAATGAAGTACCTATTATCATAGCATTATGCATTGCTTTACTGTCTTTAAAAGCCATGCATCTAACAGTTGTAACTGGTAAACCTAAAATTGCTATACCTACTAGAACCCAAAATGACATTATAAAAGGTTTAGCAATGTTCCCTCCAGAATCAGGTCTTAATAAATTAGGGTCAATTTCTTTTATTTTTAGCATTATATTTTGCATACCATGTCCATTTTTTAAAATTACTATAAATAAAACTAATGTTGCTAAAAACATTACAACAGCTTGAATTGCGTCTGTTATTGTAACTGCTCTAAATCCACCAAATGTTGTATAAATTATTACAACTGTTGAAAAAATTATAAGACCTGTAATATATGGTAACCCTGTAACTGTTTCAAATAGTCTTGCTCCACCAATAAATTGTGCAACCATAGCTCCTATAAAAAACATAACAAGTATTATTGATGATAGTATATTTAAAAAATTACTATTATATCTAGCTTTTAAAATATCAAAAACCGTTATAGCATTTATTTTTCTAGATATGATAGACATCTTTTTTCCTAATATTCCTAAAGTAAAAAAAGCTGTTGGTACTTGTATGCAGGCAAGTAATACCCAACCAAGTCCTAATTTATATGCAATTCCAGGACCTCCGATAAATGAACTAGCTCCTATATAGGTTGCAACTATTGTCATTGCTAAAACAAAACCACCTAAAGATCTATTTCCAATAAAATATTCTGCCGTAAAACTTTTAGCATTATTTTTTATCTCGCTTACTTTATATGCAATATACAACATAGCCAACAAATAAATTACTATTGGTACTAATATTAAAAAGTTATTCATTTTTATTTGTTCTCCTTATTATTTTGATTTGTTTCTTCATTTTTTTCAAATTCATCAAGATCTATTTCTTTAAAAAAGAATTTTATAGCAAGAAAAACTAAAAAATTGATAAGGACTAAACCTACAACACAAGAATAAAAAAACCATTCAGGAAGTCCTAAAATATACTTATAGTCTTCAACATTATCTGTAGAAAATTCGTAAGCAAAGTAATACCACCACAAAAAATAGATTAGATAAAGAACTAATGTTACTATAACCTCTTTATTAATTTGTTTAGAAATTTCTCTTTTCTTAGAGTTTTCCTTCATTTTTTTTATTACCTCCAAAAATATCATAATTTAATATCGTATAATTTAAAACTAGAAGAATTATATGAATTTTTTTACGAATTATTATAGTTATTAAGAATTTTATAAGTCTATATTTTGTTTTTTTATTATACAATATTTTGATTGGTTCCTATTATATCATCAATTTTTAAAAAAGTTCAATACTTTTATTTAATAAAAATAGATATACACATATATAGAGAATATAAATAACATACGTTTTTTATTGTTTATAAAGACTTTTTTGATTATATTAGGAAAGTATAAAATTAAATAGTAAAATTAGTCTCTGACGTCCGTATTAGTTCGAAGAGCCTGTGTTCATTGAGTTCGTAGAACTCATACGGCTGTCAAGAGAGTTTATTTTTTATAAAAATATTTTTATTATATATGTTTATATATTTTATCAATCCATAAAAATATGACTTTTTATCTTTAGATTAAAGATAGACTATTTTAGTATATTTTGATATAATTAATTTATTGATATTAAAGATAGTATATTATGAAAGGAGATTGTATAGATAAATACTTTTTGTATTTATTGTACTAAATTAACTATGCAAATAAAATGTTTTCATTTAGGTGCCATGGGAACAAATTGTTATTTAACATATAATAACAATAAAGAGGCATATTTTTTTGACTGTGGTGGATTAAATTTATCAAGTTTGTATAATTTTATTGAAGAAAATAAATTAAATTTAAAATATATAATACTAACTCATGGTCATGGCGATCATATTCAAGGTTTAAATGAACTGGCTAATCATTTTCCAAATGCGAAAGTTTTTATTGGTGAAGAGGAAAAAGATTTTTTATTTAATTCAGAATATAGTCTTTCTGATAGAATATTTGGAGAAAATTTTAAATTTAATGGTACATATACAACTGTAAAAGAAGGAGATTTAATTGGTGATTTCTTAGTTTTAGATACTCCGGGACATACTATTGGTTCTAAGTGTTTCTATAATGAAGAAAATAATATTTTAATATCTGGTGATACTTTATTCAGAAGAAGTTATGGGAGATATGACTTGCCTACTGGAGATTTTGATATGTTAGCTAAAAGTCTTGAAAAACTAATTAAACTTCCAGATCAAACTCTTGTATATAGTGGACATACAGAAGTTACAACTATAGCTGATGAAAAAATGTTTTTGAAACGAATTGGTATTCTTTAAAATTAAGATAGGAGATGTATTTATGGACACAAATAAAATTTATGATATTGTAATTGTAGGAGCTGGTCCTGCTGGACTATCAGCTGGAATTTATGCAGGTAGAGGTAATCTTGATACTCTTATACTTGAAAAAGAAGGTATTGGAAGTATGATAATGACACATCAAGTTGATAATTACCCTGGTTTCCCATCAGGAACAAGTGGAAAAGAAATTTATGACTCAATGAAAAAACAAGCTATTGAATTTGGTTGTGAAATTAAGGCAGCTACTGTTTTAGGATTTGACCCTTATGATGAGATAAAAATTGTAAAAACAGATGCAGGAAATTTCAAAACTAGATATATTATTATAGCAACTGGTCTTGGAAAAATAGGTGCAAAAAAAGTTAAAGGTGAAAATAAATTCTTAGGTGCTGGTGTATCTTACTGTGCAACTTGTGATGGTGCATTTACAAAAGGAAGAGTTGTATCTTTAGTTGGAAAAGGAGATGAGATAATTGAAGAAGCCTTATTCTTAACTAGATATGCAAAAGAAGTTAATATTTTCCTAACATCTGAAAATTTAGATTGTAATGATGAGTTAAAAGAAGCTATTCTTTCTAAAGAAAATGTAAAAATAACTAAAAATATAAAATTGTTAGAAATTTCTGGTGAAGAGTTTGTTACTGAACTTCATCTTGAAGTTTCTGGAAACAAGGAAGTTTTCCCTACGGATTTTGTATTTTTATATTTAGGAACTAAAAATAATCTTGAATTATATGGAGAATTTGTGAATTTAAGTCCTAGTGGCTATATTTTAACAGATGAATCAATGAAAACTAGAACTGATAAAATGTATGCAATAGGAGACATCAGAGAAAAAGAAGTTAGACAAATTGCAACAGCAACTAATGATGGTGTCATAGCTACAACAATTATTTTAAAAGAAATATTAAAATCAAAAAAAGAAAATTCTACAAAATAATTTTTTATTAAAAGGAGCACTTTTTTATGAAACATTACATTGGTATTGATTTAGGTGGGACTAACACTAAAATAGGTATAGTTGATATTGAAGGAAATATTATAAATTCAAGTATCATAAAAACTAATTCTCATGAAAATGCAGATAATACCTTAACAAGAATTTGGGAAGAAGCAAAGAGATTAGTATTAGAAAAAAAAATTCCTTTGTTTTCTGTTGTTGGTATTGGTATCGGAATTCCTGGACCTGTTAAAGAACAAAGTATAGTTGGTTTTTTTGCCAATTTTAATTGGGAAAAGAATATGAATCTAAAAGAAAAGATGGAAAAAATTTCAGGTATTGAGACTAGAGTTGAAAATGATGTAAATGTTATTGCTCAAGGAGAAGCTCTTTTTGGTGCAGCAGTAGGTAAAAAATCATCTATTACTTTTGCTATAGGAACTGGTATCGGAGCAGGAATTTATATTAATGGGACTCTTCTATCTGGAATAAATGGTGTAGGTGGAGAAGTTGGACATATGAAAATTGCTAGAGATGGTAGAAAATGTGGTTGTGGACAAAATGGTTGTTTAGAAGCCTATGCTTCTGCTAGTTCTCTTGTTCGTGTTGCAAAAGAAAGATTAAAAGATTTTCCTAACAGTTTGCTTATAAAAAGTGTCGATAATGATTTGGATAAATTAGAAGCTAAAAACATCTTTGATATGGCTAAACTAGGTGATCATCTTTCAATTGACCTAATTGATTACGAAAGTGAATATCTTGCTTTAGGTATTGCTAATTTACTTAATATAATTAATCCAGAATGTATTGTTATAAGTGGTGGAATATCTTTAGCTGGTGATGAAATTTTAAATCCTATAAAAGCAAAACTAGAAAAATATGCTCTTCCAACTGCTTTAAAAGATGTTGAATTAAAAATAGGAACTTTAGGTAATGAAGCTGGTATTAAAGGAGCCGTTGCCTTATTTATATAAATAAAGTCTCTTGAGTTCTACGAGCTCACTGAAATGCTCTCCAGAGTAATACGGACGTCGGAGACTAATTTTCATATTAAATTTATACTTTCCTATAAAATAAAAACCCTGATATTGATATGACTTATAAGTATGCTATAAGCCACATAGAAATCAGGGATTTTTATTTACATTTTATCTAAGAAGTCTATTTATTTTAATTTTTAATATCTTGAACTATGCTTAAAACCAGAAGTACAAGGTTATAAGTACCGCTCAAAATTCTAAAAAATGAAGGTGTCTTTATTAAAAAAATTTAAATAAATTTATTCTCAAATATTTACTAAAACATATTCGGTAAAATTCCTATAATAAAAAATATTAAAGTATAAAAAATATTTTCTGATAACTCTACATATAAATTTTCCTTATACCTAAATTTATTATCAATTTTTCTAAAAACTAAAGAAATTAAAACAATTGAAACGAAAGCATAAGTAAATGCAATAATATCCGTTTTATCAAATGTTCCAACAGCTGTACCATGTCCTCCAAAAAACTTTTGTAGATATTCCTGTAAAATAGTTAATAAATATATAAATAAAAACCAAATTAAATGTAAAAAATATCTATTTCTACAAAGTAAAATTAAAGAGCCAACAGAAAAAAGCCATAATCCATCAGGAAGAGAATAAATGACCCAGGTTGGAAATAAAGGTCTATATATGTGAGCCGACTCCCTAGCTAATACAATATATCCATTTATATTAAAAAGATGAATAAAATTATAATAAAATAATTTTCTACTTCTATATAATAAATATATTAATATTCCCAAAGTTAAAGGAAAAAATGTTAATAAAAATTTAATTTTTTTCATAAAATTCCTCATCACCCAATTCTTATACTAATAGCTTATAACTTATATGAAAAAAAGTCAAGTACTTCTATTTTTATTAACTTTAAAATCTGAATAGCAGTTATCCATAATTCTTTGAACAGAAGAAATAGAAATATTGTATCTCTTAGCAATAGATGTAAGAGAAATATTTTTTTGAAGTTCAAACGCAATAATTAGATTTAAGAAAGCCCTTAAAAGTTTTAATTAACAGATTATCTTTTTGAATAATTTGACAATAATCTTCTTCTGGAAAAGAAATATTATTATCTTGAATATTTAAGATAGTTTTAATAAAATTAGATAGAGACAATGAAATTACTTCCTTTTTGAATTATTTTTGGCGATTTAATTTTAACAGGAAAATTTTATTGTCTCAACTTTTTTTTATTAAAAAATGGTATTAATAGAAATTTCTTCTATCAACACCATTTATTATACAACCATAAAATTTTAAAAAATTCTTTTTTTATTTATTTTCAATTCTTTAAGATATATTTATAAAATAGTGTTTGCAATCACTATATATTTGATGTATAATTACAAGAAAATTTTTTTGACAATTTTATGTAACAAAGGAGACAAAAACATGAACAACTTATTAGATAATTTTGGGACTAACTGCTTTTCAGAAAAAAATTTAAAGAATAGAGTTCCAGATTATGTAGTTAAAAAATTTTTAGAAATAAAAAATGGAAAAGCTGAACTTACATTAGAGATTGCAGATATAATAGCAAATGCAATAAAAATGTGGGCATTGGAAAAAGGAGCTACCCATTATACACATTGGTTTCAGCCTCTTACAGACCTTACAGCTGAAAAACATGAATCTTTTATATCTATTAATTCAGATGGAACAAATATGGCAAAATTTTCAGGAAAAGATTTAATGAAAGGAGAATCAGATACTTCATCATTTCCAAATGGAGGCTTAAGATCAACTTTTGAAGCAAGAGGTTATACTGCTTGGGATATAAGCTCACCTATGTTTTTAAAAGGAGAGGAAGGGTCAAAGACACTTTATATTCCAACAGCTTTTATAGCATATAATGGAGAAGCTTTAGATAAAAAAGTACCTTTACTTCGTTCTATAAATTTTTTAAAAGAACAAGCATTAAAAATTCAAAAATTATTAGGAGATAATGAAACTGAGAATATAAATGTAACTCTTGGTGTAGAACAAGAATATTTCTTAGTTGATAAAGAATTTTTTTATAAAAGACAAGATTTAGTTTTATCTGGTAAAACTGTTTTTGGTTGTCTACCTCCAAAAGGTCAACAAATGAATGACCATTATTACGGAATGATAAAAGAAAGAATAGAAAGTTTTATGACGGAACTTGATAATGAACTTTGGAAAGTAGGAGTTATGTCAAAGACAAAACATAACGAAGTTGCTCCTAATCAATTTGAAATTGCATTAATGTTTAATACTGCCAATGTTTCTGCTGATCAAAATCAAATAACTATGGATATGATTAAAAAAGTTGCTAACAGACATAATATGGTTGCACTTTTACATGAAAAGCCATTTCAAGGTGTAAATGGGTCAGGTAAACATTGTAATTGGTCACTTGCTACTGATAAGGGAGTAAACTTATATGATCCAGAAACATTATCAGAAAATAATTTAAGTTTTTTAATATATTTACTTGCTATGATAGAAGGTGTAGATAGATATGCTTCTGCACTTAGGGCTACAACAGCTACACCAGGAAATGATTATAGATTGGGAGGACATGAAGCTCCCCCAGCAATTATATCTATATTTTTAGGAGAGCAATTAGAAGATATTTTAGAAAATATAGAAAATATAAATTTTAATAATAATTCAAATTTAGATGAAATAACAATTGATAAAAATATATCAAGAATTCCCAAGGATATTTCTGATAGGAATAGAACTTCTCCTATGGCATTCACTGGAAATAAATTTGAATTTAGAATGCCAGGTTCAAGTGCTTCACCAGCTACCCCAATGTTTGTACTAAATACAATAGTTGCTGATATATTGAAAGAATATAGTGAATATTTAGAAAAAGAATTAAAAAATAAATCTGTTAAAGAAGTTGTTATAGCTCTTGTAAAAGACAGATATAATAAACACAAAAGAATTATATTTAATGGTAATGGATATGAACAAAAATGGGTAGATGAAGCTAAAAAGAGAGGACTTTATAATTTGAAAGATACTGTTGAAGGGCTACCTGCTTTAATAGAGGAAGATATAATTCAACTATTTGAAAGAAATTCTGTATTATCAAGAAGTGAATCGCTTTCAAGATTTCATGTCTATGTAGAAAGATATAATAAACAATGTAATATAGAAATTTCTTCTGGAATTAAAATTGTAAGAAATCAAGTATATCCATTTGTAATAAAATATATATCTAATTTTTCAAAGTCTATACATCGTTCAAGAAAAATTTTTCCAGATGAAGATTTATTTAAATATGATATAGATATTTTAAAAGAAATAATCTTATTGAAAAATGATATGTTAATATTTACTGATAAATTGGAAGAAAATTTAGCAAGTGCTATAAAAATTGAAGATTTGTATCAAAGAGCTAGATTTTATGCTGATGAAGTTAAACCAACATTAGAAAAACTTAGAGAAAAAGTAGATAAATTAGAAGAAAAAATTGCTACTGATGCTTGGCCTATACCAAGTTATTATGATTTATTATTCAATCTATAATTATAAAAAGGGGCTGTTGCAATATTAATTCAAGAAGGAATTGTTTCAATTAATGCTTAATTTTTATGCAATAGTGAAATTTAGTAACAATAAAAAAAGAGAATTTTCAAGTTTTTATTCTCAAAAATTCTCTTAATTATGCTAAGTCATACTCTAAACTTTTTCATCAACACGATTTGACAAATAACCATTTTCATTATTTAATTTTATACTTTCCTATAGACTTAAGAAAAGGAGCTATAATTATAGCTCCTTTTCAATTTCATTTTTTATTCTTCTTCTTTTTCTTCACTATAATCTAGTGCAGCCATTCTCTTATATTGTCTCCATCTCTTTTGAGCTTCTTTTTTATTTGCTTCAAATAAAACTTTAGCTTGTTCTGGATTAGATTTAGTTAGAGTTTGATATCTAACTTCTCCTGTTAGATATTCTTCATATTTTTCCCATTTAGGTTCTTTAGAATCTATTTGTAATGGGTTTTTACCTAATTTTTCAACTGATGGATTATATCTGAATATTGGCCAATATCCACATTCAGTTGCAAGCTTCATTTCAGTTTGAGATTGTGACATACCTTTCTTAATACCATGGTTGATACAAGGAGAATATGCAATTATAATTGAAGGTCCTTGATGTGCTTCAGCTTCTTTAATAGCTTTTAAAGCTTGTTGTTGGTTAGCCCCCATTGAAACTTGTGCAACATAAATATGTCCATAAGACATTGCTATTGCTGCTAAGTCTTTTTTCTTAACTGGTTTTCCTGCTGCAGCAAATTTTGCAACTGCTCCAGTAGGTGTAGATTTTGATGCTTGTCCTCCTGTATTAGAGTAAACTTCTGTATCCACAACTAATATATTTACATCT
>QWCZ01000181.1_pt1 | contig 32745 bp, 41 predicted proteins | sample 1972651 | NCBI WGS metagenome assembly QWCZ01 (sample SAMN09866695, study PRJNA288562) | Human oral metagenome isolate pre1_saliva, whole genome shotgun sequencing... | isolation source: mouth | host: Homo sapiens | place: USA: California
TGGGGGGTATGGGGGGAAGGGGGAACCACGTGCTACGCTGAGGGCTGGAGACATGGCACGGCAGGCCGCTACACCGCTGCCTGCGCCACAGACCTTGGCACGTTCGAGATAGCCCACTTCGTAGCTGTGAAGCTCCCTGGGGGTCACAGCTACCTCGAAATAGGTCAGGGCATGCATCGTGAGGAGGCCGTGGACATCCGTATCCGTCCTGGGCAGATCACGTTCACGTCAGGGTCAACCCACAGGCATGAGGTCAGGTGCGACACGACCGACTTCGAGGCTGTGGCCGAAGCTCTACACACCAGAATCCGCTGACACATACGCCGTAACATGCTCTGAGACGCACGAGAATCGATTCTGACGGCCTAACAGGTACAGACCCTAGCTCTTGTACCCCCCAGCTCTGCGAGGCCGTCAGAATCGATTCTGGGGACTCCGGGAAAGTGATCAATCCAAACTGCTCACTTCTTGCCTACGATCTCGCTGCGGGGCAGGATGGTGGCCATGGAAGAGATCTACGAGGAAGCAACACAAGGCTTTGAGGTGACGGATGCTATGGCAGACCGCATCCGAGGACTCCTCCGGGACGCGCGGGGCTTGGAAATCCATATATCCGGGCCGGGGATCTTCGTCGAAGCCCGGCCTCAACCTCCGTACGGGGTCCGCCAGACACTCGGGAGATTCGACACCATGCTGGAGGCCCAGAACTTCGCGTGGGCGTGGCTCACCGGACCCTACGGAGTAGCCAGGGACGTCCGATTCACCAAAATCAGCCCTAATCTCTGCGGTATCGATTTTGAAGTCCTTATTCAGGATATCCAAGAGTACTTGAAAGGAGGGGAAAATCCCTGTTAAAGAGCTGATTAGATTGCTCTCCGAGTTGGGACAGCAATCTTGGGTTTAGGGGTAATGTTACACAGTTCACGGCCCTATAGGAACTGAAAGTGTGAACCTAAATATGAGCATCATATTGGAGGTATGCGATGAGTATTAAAAGCCGTATTGAGGTACTTGCCGAGATTGTCGGAGAGCCAGAGATCACAAGATATCTTGATGGTTGCAGCCGAGGTACCCTGAACCACGTCGAGAGGTGCCTTCACTCTGTTGTAGCTGCCGATGCCCACCCATCAGCAGCATATCAGTCCCGCATCCGTGCGGGACTGATGGATGACATTTGGAGCTCAATTTGGGAATGCGGCTACCATGACTATATGACGGGTCTTATCCTCGACCGCATAGTTTTCGCGATTCAAAAGTATGACCGACATGACCCGGAACTCCTGAAAGAACTTCGGATTCTCGCCAACTTGTGGGACAAGTCGAGCCTCCCGGGGGATTTGTGCGAGGAATGCGAAATGGTTGAGGGTTGGGACTCTCTATACCTAGAATCGCACTACCTCACTCCCAAGCCTTCACTAGAGGCTATTATGAACGTGGCTGGCCGAGCTGTGCACTACATCCGTACCGGTAGTATGGTAGGTACGGTCTCAGCTCAAGAGGCCACAGATTACTTTGGGTGGGAATGATATAACTGTATCTGAACTTATTGACGTACTAATTGAGCACTGCAACCCTGACGATACTGTGTATGCAGACTACAGCGGTTGCATATATGAGGTAGTAGAAGTAAGAACTGACAGTGGAGAGGTGATTCTTGATGTCGTTTAAATTGAAGTACCCGGATGACTACATCCGTGAAAGGCGCAGTATTATTGCATCTGCGGAGCTCACTTACGTCCGTAAGTCTGGAGAAGGCTGTTTCAGTGTTATTGCCGGTGAAGACGAGTATGTGTTGACTACACTGGATGACGCTCTCCATCTCGCCGCCAACCATATTCTGGGTGACGGGCCGCTGAGCAGCGTGGAGTTTATCCCGCACGCCGATGGCACTTGGCTCCCAGACTTGCATGTCTTGCGTAGGGAGCTGGCGGAGGCCAGTAGAACCCGTAAGAAGTGAACACTCCAAATTGATCGGTTATTCCACACCCGCATCGGTTGTGGTATAGTACTACCTATGAGTTACTTCGAAGCCGCAACCGATGGGCACGACCTGGCACCATGCTTGAGGCGTAGGATTTCTAGGTTTTTCGCGTCACTGGCTACCGCATCGGTATTGGATATCTGGGTTACCCTCTGTGCAGTGCTATCGAGTCCCCTCAGCGACTTCTCATGAGCTGCAGTGTTGCGGGTTGCTAGCCACCTGCTGTAGTAATCAAGTACAAGTCTGAGGTTTCTTGGACTATCAATATTAACTCCGCTAACAGCAGTAGTCGGTATGCGCTTTCATCATAAAAAGAACTAACATAAGGAGACCAAAATGGCGGTTGCAGTTACAGCACTGATTGTCGCGGCCACACTAGGACTGGCGGTGCTGCTCTCCAGCCCATTCGCAGACAAGCACCCTGCGGTCGAGACCGCAGTATTCATCATGATTTACGCGTTTCTTGTCGCCTTCGTGATCGGGTCGATCCTGTCGGTACTCAGCGTTACTCTGGGGGTGCTGTGAAGCCCGCAGAAGCCGCTGAGCGGCTCGGTGTAGGTATTGACCGTATCCGGACATACTGCCGTATCGCTGGGGTAGAGAAGCGTGGGTGTGCGTATGACATTTCGGAGGAGACTCTCGATAGGTGGCGTAGCCATCCTCCGGGGACTGCTCTGGACTACAGCAGCACTGTAGCTGGGAGGGCTCTGAAGGGTCAGCCCATCGCAGGCGATAACTACTCTCCTGAGAATGATGATGTTAGGCTTGCTAGAGCATACCGACAGCTGAAGCTTGACTTGATGGCAGCTAATGCTGAGCTGGCGGAAGTTAATCGTACCCTAGCTAGCATCAGGGGGTTCGCCAAAAAAGTAGTATATGACTGCTCTATCGACTACTACACACAGAGCCCGAAAGAGAGGGCGGTACGCGCCGCGCTAACGGCTGTAATGACAGAGATAGGGTCCATGGAATGAGTATCTACAAAGCCAAAACTCGTCCGTATGACCACCAGCGTAAGGCGATTAAAAAGCTACTTAATAACGGCTACGGGGGGGCACTCTTAATGGAGCCCCGAACCGGGAAAACTAAGACCTGCATTGACTGGGCTGGGATTTTGAAGTCTCTACCTAGTAGAGATCTAGATGTAGTGGTGGTCTTCGCGCCCGCCCCCGTGCTCCCCGTGTGGGAGCAGGAGCTAAAAGTTCATTGCGGGGTACCGTATGATGCTATTCTGTGGGACGCTAAAGCACGCTCCAAAAAGGTTGTTCCCGAGCCTGGGGATAAACTGCTATGGGTGCTCGTAAATTACGAGGCTCTTTCAGCTGGGGGTCGCACTACTGAGTCTGGGAATGAGTCCGTTAAATCTGGTCGTGGGTGGGTTAAAAACACCCTCAAAAAGCTGTGTGAAAAGCACCATGTAGCGCTAGTACTTGACGAAAGCCACCGTATTAAATCATGCTCCAGCAGGGCGGCCACGGCCCTATTCACGCTGGGATCAAAAGCCGACTATCGGGTTATTATGTCTGGTACCCCGATTACAAAACACAACAGACCGGATGATATTTACTCCCAGTGGAAGTTCTTGAACCCAAAAAGGTTTTTGGATGTTCCAACGAAAATGGATTTCATGCGTAGATATTCCAATCAGGTTCCAGACGGCTACGGGTATAACCAGTTCGAGGGTGTACGTAATGAAGACGAACTCAGGGCTCGTATGATGGAGGACTCTTACACTGTCACTAGAGACGAGTGCTACGATCTGCCGGAGCGTATCTACGAGAGTATCCCCGTGGCTCTGTCTCCCAGGTCCCGGGAGGCCTATGACGCGATTGAGTCCTCCGGTGTGTGGGGGGAGACCACCGCCACACACGTGCTCTCGCGACTCACTGAGCTGACCAAGATCACCGGTGGCCACGCTGGGGAAGACTGGGCACCACTAGGGTCGGAGAAGCTCGATGTCCTGCGAGGCATCATCGAGGATCATCTTGACGATGATACTCCTCTGGTTGTGGCGGCCCGCTACAGGTCCGAAATAATTTGGATCCAAGAACTCTGCCGTTCGCTAGGAGTTCCATTCATGACTGTTCAGGGGGGTTCCGACACAGCCACAGAGCTGGAGCGGTGGCGCTCTTTGGACGGTTGCCGGGTAATGATCCTGCAGCCGCAGTCTGGGTCCCTTGGGATTGACTTGAGGGAGGCGGATCATCTGGTGTGGTATTCACTGGTGTACCAGTGGACCGACTACTCCCAGACGTGCGACCGAATCGCGCTCTGCGACCGGCCCACAACAATCACACATCTGCTGGCACAAGACACCGTGGATTGGAGCATCGCTCGGATCCTGCAAGAAGACGGAGACGTTGTGACGACTATTATGAGAGGAAAGAAATGACCGAGAGGCAATACCTAAACGCCCTTCAATATGTACGTGATGTCGGTGACGATGTCATGGATAGGACCGGCGTAGGTGCGCGGTGGGCACATGGGGTTTCGATGAAGTTTTGGCTGACTAGTGGGCGAGTACCCCTGCTCCAGACTAAGAAGATTGACTGGAGAGTTCCCTTGGATGAGCTTCTATGGTTTATTAGAGGGGAACATAACTCCAGAAGCCTTGGCTCTAAGATTTGGGATCCTTGGGCAGACTCTAAGGGGGAGCTGGGACCGATCTATGGGGTCCAGTGGCGCGGGAAGGGGGCTTGTACTGTAGACCAGCTTGATCGGGTGGTGTCGGACCTCCGGACTAATCCGAAGTCTAGGCGACATGTAGTATCCGCATGGATTCCAGACGACATAGACAAGATGGCTCTACCGCCTTGTCACACATTGTTCCAGTTCAACACCGACTCAAGGGGGCGTCTTTACTGCTCCCTGTACATGAGGAGCGGAGATATGTTCCTCGGAGTTCCGTTTAACATCTTCGAGTATGGCGTTCTCACCCACATGATTGCCAAGCTTATTGGAGCGGAGGCAAGGCAGCTTAGTGTATATATCGCCAATGCGCACATCTATAAAGATCACATGGATCAAGTAAACAAGCAGCTTAATAGGGATCCGCTGTATGTTTTTCCGAAGTTGGAGATTGCCGGAGAGCAGGAGTCCATCGATGGTTTCAAGCTAGATGATTTTAACATCATAGGATACCGGCCCATGTCTAAGATTAAAGCCCCAATTGCAGTTTAAGGAGCTGAAATGAAGTCAATTTTCAAGCGTCAGAAGTACCTCATGGAAGAGGTGTATAAGATTAGCCATGACCGCAAGTCCCAGGTTGAGTGCTACCGGACTACAACTCTGGCGGCCGTTGACGAGCTGATGGAGGCCCTGCATCACGTCCCTTGGAAGCCTTGGTCGAAGCGGGAGTTGTGGGACTGGGAGGAGCTTCATGCCGAGCTTGCGGATGTTTTCACCTTTTTTGTTCAGCTTTGCGTGCTGGTCGGTATCGATGCAGATAAGCTAAAGGAGCTGTACTTCCAGAAGTCTAAGATCAATAAGGCTAGGCAAGACTCCGGGACCTACGGTATTGATGCGCCAGACTTTAAGATCACGCAAAGCCAACTCGAGGAGTTGTATAGCGTGGCCGAAAACGGGGATTGCACCACATCTAAAGTTGGATGTCTTATCCTGTCCGAGAGTGGGGATGAGTCATGGGGGTGGAATGTGTCTGTAGATGGTGAACCCTGCACTCACAAGGCATCCGAAGGATGCCCGGGCAGGACAATCCATGCCGAGATCTCGGCGCTGGCTCAGGCATCTATGCTGGGCCATAAGATTCTAGGGAGTACGGCTTTCATCACTCAAGAACCATGTGAGAGGTGCTACGCAACACTGCTCGCCGCAGGAGTTGCGGGATTCTGGGTGGTGTGATCATGATAATTATCGAAGGTCCCGACGGGGCCGGTAAGTCGACCCTTATCCGTAGCCTCCGGCTAGCGGACCCCACGCTAAAACTGGCTCCGAGGTCCTGCACATCACTTGCGGGCCCGCTCAGTGGGGACGCTCTTATAACTTGGCTGAAGAAATATGGCGCCATGGACGGGTACATCTACGACCGGCATCCATGTATTTCCGGCCCTGTGTACGACGCCGTGTACGCAGACCCCCCTGAGGAGCGTACACGGTCGTGGATTCAAGGTACGTTCTATGAACTCCGAGAGAACGCTACGGTGGTTTATTGCAGGCCACCGCGCCGTGAAATCATCCGAGCGGTCAACGAGAGTGCTCAGATGGGCGGAGTAGACCGAAATATCCACAGAATCATTGACACATACGACGCCATCATGGCTAGTATGGTGCCTCACGAGCGATATGACTGGACGAAGGATGCGCTGCCGAGTCTGTGACGGGCACTACGGAGTGGCGGGAGACCACTACGCACCCCCTAGTGGTCTCCCCCACAATGTGCTCATCACTGACGTCGCGAGAGACCCGGTGTGGGTCAAGGACGTGTGGGAGCTGCCTGAGGAGCCGTATGTATTGCCAGCCCTCGGGGTCCCAACGTGGAGGCACCCATCAGCTGAGGACGCCGCCAAATGCGGTGAGCATAGGCTTAGGAACTTGGTGGTTGGTAGGCGGGTGTTGGCTGCGGGGCCTGTGGCCGCAGCGGCTCTGCTGGGTCCGGGTAGACACGCTATAGGGAGGTGGCATGGGGATGTTATGCCGGTTCCGGGGATATCTACGGCTACCCGACGTGAGAGACTTACAGGGGCATATATAGCCCGCTCTGGACTCCACGAGGGACGTGTAGACCCGAGATATAAAGGTGTAGTGGAGGCCTGTAAGGTCATTTCGATGATGGATCGTGCCATAAGCGCTTCCTGGGACCTAGAGACTGACGGCCTAGACCCTCGTGGCGGTGGAGATATCCTGTGTATGTCTATCACATTGTGCGGCAATGACGGACTCATCGGTACCTACACCTTAGTAGGATCCGACATCCGTTTTATGGCTAGTTGCAGCAGGTGGCCGCAGGATACGGCGGCCCACAATGGGAAGTACGACCAGCTGTGGTGCTACGAGAAATATGGAGCGTGCCCCCCAGTGACATGGGATACGATGCTGGCAGAACACCTCATTGACTCCGAAGGTCCAAAGAGCCTGAAGATCCTGGGGGCTAAGTACCTAGCAGTCCCCGATTGGTCTGTAGATGTAAAGAACGCGGCAGACCTCCCTAGGGAAGTGCTTTATACGTACGCGGCCATGGACACAGCTGTGACAGCTGAAATTCGTCGTCGCCAGCGCTGCGATGAGCGGCTGCTGAGGGACCTCCTGATGCCTGCCAGTAAAGCGCTCATTTCCGCTGAGCATTTTGGGGTTGGGTTGGACAGGCAGGGGGCCGAGTCCCTTAGGGTAGATCTCATGAAAAGAGCTGACGAGATTACCGAGGAGGTATCGGCCTACGGGCCGTGCAAGACTCCCGGCGAGATCTCTACCCTGCTCTATGGGACTCTCGGTCTGCCTGTACTGGAACGTACCGATACGGGCCGGCCTAGGGTTACCGGGTCGATCTTGAAGCGTCTCGATCACCCTGTAGCGGAGATTATCGCAGAACGCCAGAAGATTCAGAAGGGAGTTAGTGCGTTCCTCACGCCATGGCTGAGGGCCACAGATGGGGCTACTGACCATCGGCTGTACAGTACTTTTCGTCTTGCCGGAACTGCTACGGGTCGTCTGTCTAGTGGCGGAGCTGAGGGATCCTCAGGGATTAATCTGCAGCAGATACCTCGAGACAACAGATTTAAGCGGTTGATTTGTGCGCGCAGAGGATACACTCTTGCCGAGTTGGACTACTCTCAGATTGAACTCCGCGTGGCGGCCCACCTAGCCGGTGAACCCACTATGCTGGAAATCTACCGGACTGGTGGTGACATCCACACCCGAACCGCACAAGCGGTCACTGGTCGTGAAGAAGTCACAAAGGTGGAACGAACGAAAGCTAAGGCGGTGAACTTCGGCTTCTTGTACGGTATGGGGGCTGCGTCCTTTAAGGACTATGCGCGCGACGGATATGGCGTGCACCTTACCGATGAAGAAGCTTCTGACTATCGTAAGAAGTTCTTCGAGCTGTACTCGGCGCTCCCGGAGTGGCACAAGCGCACTAAAGAATCAGCGGTTAAGAATGGTTATGTGGAGACATTGTTTGGGCGCAGGAGGCATTTAGATGGGATCAAGTACGGCTGCGGATCTGAGAAAGGCGCAGCTCTTAGGCAAGCAGTAAACACATCCGTGCAGAGTGTGGCATCAGATATGATGATCCTTGCGCTGGGGCTTATTCACAGGCTTATCGTGTGCGGACCATATGATGCCAAAATTGTGGCTACTGTACACGACAGTGTTCTTCTTGAGATTGCTGAAAACGAGGCTGAAGTAGTTGCACGAAAAGCTAAATACATCATGGAGCATTTGCCGTTGAGTCATTTCAAAGTTAAATTGAACGTCCCTATTGAGGCTGGCCTTTCTATGGGGCCGCGATGGGGTGAGATGGAGGAGCTGTGAAAATATATTCGGAGGGATCACTCCCTAAAAAGGAGGACGGCACCCCGGTTATTAGCCAATCGCTGATTAATGCTTGGTGCCAGAGCCCGATTAACGTGTATTACCGATACATTAGAGGGTTGTCACCAAAAGAAACGCCAGAGCATATCATCAGGGGTCTATGGATTCACGAGTGCCTAGAAGCACTCTACAAAGATGAAACATGGCAGGCTATCCATAACAAATGGTTGGGGAAGGGGGTTACCCAAGAAGTCACACAGGAAATATACCGGACTGTTAGAGGGTACGAGTATTACTACGGGGAAGAGGACTGGGAGGTACTGGCTACTGAACTTCCTCTCGAAGCTAAGCTTCCTAACGGATTTACTTTCGTAGGCAAGCTGGATGCTTTGGTAAAGACTAAGGACGGTCAGCGGATTATCGTCGACCACAAGACGACTAAACGCATTAAGCCACTTGAAAAGCAGCTGGTCCAGATTCAAGCGCCGATGTATATGTGGCTATGTGCTCAAAATGGCTTAGAAGTAGATGGCTTCATGTGGGACTACCTGCTGACCCCCGGCCCGAAGCCGCCTAAATTCCTGGCAGGCGGAGCTAGACTGGCGGCCAGGCAGCCTAGTACCGACTATCCGACAGTGCTGGAGGAGATCAAAAGAGCTGAATACGTCTTCGGTGAGGACTTCGTCCCTAATCCCCGCCACAGGGCCGAGGTTGACCAGATGCTGGAGTTTCACAAAGAGGTCCGCAAGGGCGGTAGGCATGAAGGAGCGAATAACCTATATCACAGGCGCTTCGTCCCGGTTTCGGCCCAATGGGTAGATGCTACTGTACGGCGAGTAGAGAAAACGTCCCAGGACATGTGGGACTACGATTGGTCTGATGAGGGAACTATTCAAATGTCCCCTGATGCATATTTTGCTACTGGAGGAGACTATATTGATTTGATTACGTCATATCTTATGACTGGAAGCTCTGAAATGGTGGCTCTACAGCGCTATACGAAATCAGACCCTATGGAGAGGTATAAATGAGTAAGATTATCAAGGCTGGTACATCAGCGCCTAGGATGCCTAGGTATTTGATTTATGGCCGTAGCAAGCAAGGTAAAACAACATTTGCTTGCACCGCGCCTAATGTACTGGTTCTCGACCCGGAGTCTGGCACCCGGGAGGGGGCAACCCAAGTGGACGTCTACCCAATTGAGGGGTGGCAGGATTGTGACGAAGCGCTGAAGTTTCTACGCGGGTCCGCCCATGGATACGACTGGATCGTCGTGGACGGGTTGACACGAATTAACCAAATGAGCCTCAAGCACGTCATGCGCCTCGGGGAGGAGGCGGATCTTTCGAGGATCCCAGGTATGGTGCAGCTGAAGGACTATGGTAGGGCTGGCGAGCTCATGAAAGGCCTTCTGCTGTCGCTCCACACCCTCCCCGGCGTGGGCGTTGTGTATACCGCCCAGGACCGGATGGAGGCCCCCGACCTGAGCGACGACGACCTTTTGGATGAGGACGCTCAACTCCCTGGAGCCCGGTATGTCCCGGACCTGCCAAAATCTGTGCGTGGCGCAGCTACGGCTATGGTAGATTGCATCGGCAGGGTGTACAGTGTGAGCGTCACCGGCCCTCACCCCAAGACAGGCAGGGAGATTACTCAACGGCAGCATAGACTGTGGATCGGTCAGACGGAGCAATATGATACCGGGTACCGATCCCCTCACAGGGGAATCCCGGACTACCTCCGTAAACCAACTGTCCCGAGGCTCCAAGAGCTTCTCGAGACCGGAAAAAACAACTAACACTATTAAGGAGCTAAAATGTCCAAAATCACTATTGACTTCAGCAATGTCCGTGAAGGGTCTGCCTTCTCTCCCCGCCGACTTCCGGAGGGCTCCTACCTGGCGGATATCTCCAAGGTCGAGCAGAAGGAGTCCAGCAAAGGCAACCCAATGCTGGTTTACACCATCATCCCTGTCGAGCACCCAACGGCCGTTTACCCGTACTATGTCGTCCTGGCTGATAACCAGCTGTGGAAACTCCGCGCGCTGCTCCTAGCCGCCGGCAAGGAAGTCCCTAAGCGGAAGGTCACTGTAGACCCAGAGTCTATTGTGGGGCGTAAAATCATGATCGATCTAGAAGACGCCGAGTGGGAGGGGCGTGAAAAGAGCGAGATTGCCGGGGTCTTTAAGCCCGAGAAGCAGGATGATCCCGCTGTGGAGGGGGAGATAGAGTTCGATGTAGACGAGATCTAATATCTAACTGCATTGGGAGGGGCTACGGCCCCTCCCATTACCCTAGGAGCCGAAAATGCAACCCGAATATAGAATTGTCCAGAACATCAAGAAGCTCATCCGTGCGCGCGGGGGGTGGTGTGTAAAAATCCATGGCGGCCCATATCAAGACGCTGGAACCCCCGATATCCTGGCCTGCTACAAGGGCCGATTTATTGCTATTGAAGTGAAAACCTCTAGGGGTGTGGCTCGACCGGAGCAGAAAATAACTCAGCGAATGATCACCGGTTCTGGCGGGTACTCCCTTATAACGCACTTGATCGGAGATGTGGCGGACGTCCTCGATGAAATCGACAAGCTTTAATGCGCTAGCCCGGATCTGGGGAAACTCCGATGGGTACGTCTGGACCCCATGGATAGAAGCCGGATCGTGGGGTGGTCCGAAAGGCCCTAGATACCATGAGGGTAGGGCCTGGCGGTGGCCGGAGCAGTCCGAGGAAATCAAGGCGCACATAGAGTCTCACTCGGAGGATGACCAATATTTCACCCCGGGAGTTTTCTCGGCACCTCGCCGAGTCACTCAGCACGCCATCCCAGTCCCATGGTTGTGGGCCGACCTCGACCCTGTAGATCCGAGAGCTGCCGATGGTCTGACCCCGACCATAGCGTGGGAGACATCCCCGGGGCGCTACCAGTGTGTATGGGAGATGCCATATCCGCGTGAGGGGGCTACGGAGCATGGCGGCCCGAACCACTGTCTCACCCACTATCTAGGAGCGGACCCGTCCGGGTGGGATGCTACGCAACTGCTCCGCATCCCAGGATCGGCCCACACCAAGCATGGCCAGCAGAGGGGCGAGATACTCTGGACGGATGGCCCTAAGATGAGCTGGCGTAAGCTTGCTGACCTCCCAGAGGTACCAACCCGGGACGGAGACGAAGCTATTCGGGCCCTATCCGAGGACGCTGTCCGAGGGGTGGACCGGGCGGCTGTGTGGGGTAGGGTTAGGCCTCTAGTTACATCACATACCCGTGAGTTAATGGCTTTGCGGGATGCGGGTGGCATTGATAGGTCTGGAGCTTTGTGGTCCGTGGAGCGCGACCTAGCAGATGCTGGATGCTCTGTGCTGGAGATTGTGTCGCTAGTGATGGGCACCGCGCTAGACAAGTATCAGGGTCGCGGAGATCATCTGCGACGCCTAACTATCGAGGCTGCTAGGGCGGTGGCAGAAAAACCCTCAGAGGTCTTGGAGGGTGGTGCTCTGCTTGCGGGAGCACCCATGTGGGCGTCGGATCTGGCGTCCGTGCACGTACCTAGACCTAGGTGGCTGATAGACGGGATATGGACTCGTGGGGGGTGCGGGTTTGTGTCTGGGGCTCCAAAGAGCTACAAATCGTGGCTCTCACTGGATATAGCTGTTTCCGTCGCCACAGGGAAGGCTCTGCTAGGTAAGTACCGTGTAACCTACCCGGGACCGGTGTTGTACTTGCAGGAGGAGGACTCGCTAGCGACAGTGGTGGACCGCCTCGAGTCCATAACTGAAGGGCGTTCCCCAGAATCACACTGGGGAGGAGTTATCGAGGTGGGGCACGGCAAGGTCACATGGGGACCTCCTTCTAGTCTACCTATTGACATCCAAGCTCACACGGGGGTTGTGCTGTCTGACCCCAGATGGATGGCGTGGCTTTCGGAGCGTGTGCGTACCTACGAGTATCGGGCCGTAGTGATTGATACTCTAACTACTACTGTAGGTGATGTTGACCTAGATAAAGCGGTGGACCTACAGACTCGAGTTTTGAGGCCCCTCCGTGAGATGGCTCAAACGTACGACTGCGCGATGGTCATCGTGCACCACAGCCGTAAAAATACTCAGCAGGGCCGGCGCGGCTCCAACATGTTGGGGTCTGTAGCGCTCCACGGCTGGGTAGACTGCGCTCTGTACCTAGACAGAGACGAGGAGTCAGGTGTTATTACGGTTTCCCCCGAGGGGAAGTACGACCCAGCTGAAGGTTGGTCTATGCGCGTTCCCCGTGTACGCCGGGACTGGGTATCCGGAGATCGAGCAGTGTGGGAACCGGAGATAGTTGATTGCGCGTCAGACCCGGCTACACCGCGAGCGGCTGGCAGCAGGATCGTTGAGGTCATCCGGAGCATGGGCGGCTCCGCTAATGCCGAAGAACTGACGAGCGTAGTAGGTCGCGGGTTCTCGCGGCAGATCTCAGCAGCGCTGTCTAATGGCCTCGTTCAGGAGATAACTCGGGGGGTGTTTGCCGTAGTCAAGGCGAAATGAGCAGTTCTAACTGCGCGTTTATTTACTAGGGCCTAGGGGCCGCGTAATATTTAAGCCATGGAAAACATCAAGTGTCTTGAAGATCTGATTCTTGACTACGGCAAGCGCTTCTACGGGCCTGAGGGTCCGGAGTACGCCGCTAAGAAGTGGATTGAAGCTCTCCCCAGTGCAAGTCTGGCCGACTTCCATGAGTGGTTTTACCGAGGGTTCTGGTTGCCGGACGTCGCTAAGGCCCTCTCAAGTGCAGACGTCTACCCCTGGGAGGTGCCGACTAATACTGCCTATGACCTGTGCAGCGGGGACCTTGAAGTCCGCACCTATTTGAGCCAGAGAATCTAGCTAAAAACTGTAACTGAAGAACTAACAAGGAAGACTACTATGGACAACGGTTATGTGAAGAGCGCCAAAGTTTGTTACGGAGTGGTAGACGATCTCACCACGTGCCTCGCGGCTAATGCGTCTGCCGCTTGGCGGCGGCTCGGGCTCCCAGAGGAGTGCCATGACTGCACGGTCACGCTTCGCGCATGGATGGCCGTGAATTTGCAGGCGTACTACACTGTAACTCTCGACTACGATGAGGAGACCGAAGTCTTCATTGTAGAGGGATACAGTGTCCCAGTTAGATCGGGAGACGGAACGGACTGGGCGGAGTCTGCCGAATCTGGGATCTGGACCACCGTGGCCGACATGGTTGGTGAGGACGCTGCGGATGCGCTCACCGGGGGAGACCTCGTGCGGTGGATGCGGGTGACTTCACGATGACGTCTCTTGGTAAGTGCTCATATGAGTTTCTTGAGACATTTAACATCCGTGATATCGGACTAGGGTGTATCCCATACTCTAGATCTGCGATGGCGGCCCTTAGAAACTCTGGTGTAAAGGACGACCTAACACATCATTATGCAAAAATACGGCTGACTCCGGGGTTAAGTCATTCCGTCCTAGTAACTATATCACTGCTGCCATACGGCGAGTCTGTATATGCAGACACCGTATCTCTACAAAGTGAGTCTTGGGCTGAACTTGTTCCTGCTATTTTTGCATATGTGTCGAGTGCACTAGGTGATCGAGTCGGTGACCGCGTGTCACACCATCAATTCAGGAAGATAGCTGAATGGTTGGAGTCGGTGGCCAACGTAGCAGCCGTGTGACCCCGGTAAAGTACGCACCTACAGCTTGGCTCACAGCACCCCCTCTGAGTGAGCCGAACAGTAATCCCCGGCCATATGGCCGGGGATTTCCTATTACCACCCAAGAAAAACCGGGATGTTGAGAATTATTCTTCCGTGCTCGTTTTCCAGCCCGGAACTCCACACTTCTATGGTGCTACCTGAGGATGTCTTGTTAACCCACACGTTGCCTCCAGTGAGGGTTAGCACTTCAGAAATGTTTTTTACGCTGTATTCCCCACCGTCAAAAGTTGCAAGCTTCTGAGGCCATGTAGATCCCGCAGCCTCGTCAATGCGAAGATCCAAATGGATATTACCAGCACCCGCAGCTGCAATAAGAGTTACTCGGCCATCCGGATTGTGGTCGCCCGCACCGGACTTAACTCCCGGGCTGAACTTTCCAGTCAGCTCCACAGATGGGCCAGGAGGTTTCGGGACTACAATCGTGATACGTGTCTGGTCTTGATGGACACTGATACGGGACGAGTATGCGTGCCCGTACTCAAAACTGATTGGCCAAAAACGTGGGTACGGAACTTTAATATCCAGCTCCGTGCCCCCTTCTTTGCTCTTAGATGTTACGCCACCAACGTTTGAGTACCACACCGTCCCACCCGTGATGCTGGACCCGCCAGAGCCAGGAGGTCCCTGCGGTCCGACGTCTCCCTTGGGTCCTTCTGGACCGGGTTTTCCCGGCGCGCCATCCGCTCCTTTCGGGCCGGCCGGTCCCCTAGGTCCCGGAGGTCCCGGCGCTCCCCTCTCACCAGCTGCGCCGTCTCGACCCCTCTCTCCGGCGGGGCCTGCTGGGCCCTGCTTTCCGGGCGGACCCTCAGGTCCCCGCTCTCCTGCAGCACCATCCAACCCCGCTGGGCCTGGAGGTCCTGTGGGTCCCTGGGGTCCTGTCTCTCCCGCAGGACCCCTCTCCCCCTGGGGTCCTGCGGGTCCGACAGAGGTCGGGACCTCGTAGGTTTCGGTAGAGTCCTGCCCCACTACTGTGAGTGTAGTGCCGTCCAGCCGGACACTCCGCACACCTGGCACATACGAGCCCGCGACTGGTGGAGGCTGCAGACCCTCTTGAGACGCCATACCGCCGATGTCATACGTATGGTCCGGCTCTACTCGGATAGGGGCATACGTCCGCGCAGCGGTACCAGATGACAGCTGCAGAGTCCACGTCACTCCCGCCACTAGATGGATCTCGCCTACATCGCCAGTTGGGTACACCCTCTTAGTGACCGGAGATACTCCCACAGAAATGCCTCCCAGAGTAGTGACGCGCTCATGCGGCGTGGCAGTCAGCCACCATACCGTTCCATCATCCTCGATCTGGGCCACACGGCCCGTGATCTTTCCAGTAGCCATATACCCTCCACGTAAAATGCCCCCGACCAGCCAGTCGGGGGCTGCAAAGACACCACCTGCTACAAAACTATACCACGATCAACTTAGTTTGTTCAGTTTTTGGGCGTCCTAGAATAATGAGCTAGAGTAGATCTCATGAAGATCACCTACGTGCTTATCTCGCTCAGCATTGTTACAGGCTTCGCGCTCTGTGTCCGTTACTCCCTCGAGCAGGGAGACCAAACATCTCTGTGGGGAGGACTCCTGATGCTCACCGCTGTTCCGGTATCACTCTACTCGATTCGCGACTCCCTGGATAAGCTGTGAGAAAGAGGTTGTACAAGTGGTGGGTTGAGGCTGACTTCTGGTGGGTACTGCCTGCCATTCTGGGTACAGCAGCGGTAATTCTCGCCATCATGGACGCTATAGACCCGTACACGTATGACTACCGCATGTGGGCGGTAGGATGCGTAGCAGCAATGCTCCTGTACGCTTTCCGGATCGGCTATAGGCTGTAAAACAGAAAGAGCCCCGCATAGTGCGGGGCTCTTTCGAGTAGGTTACTTACCAGCAACCCGGTCAGCATCGGCGATAGATGTCAGAACCGAGGCCAAGCCTGCGGCTGCGGCCACAGACAAGGTCTGAACCCAATCCACAGACAGAATCCCGACTGCGCCGACACCCAGAACAGCTACGACGCTCTGAGCGACGGTCTTCAGAGCGCGCTCGGCAGCACCGACCCAAAATTCGCGAGTAAACATACTCACCTTACCCTTCTCTTCGATTTCCCCGTGACGGGGCTCTTCTGCGATGCCCGGAGCGGACACCGGTCGGAACAGAATCTCCTGTTCCCACCAAAGATTCTCATGCCAGTCGTCCATGATAGATGGGTTAACCCCGGCCTGCACCACTAGATGGACCGGTACATCATGCGGAACATGCGGCGATTCAAGCTCTCGCACTACCGTACCGTCCGCAGACCACGTGATCTTCCCCGCGTCTACCTCCAGCTTGTAACGGTGCCACTTTGACACGTCGACATCCACCATCAGCGGGAGATGCTCGGGCTTGCCCGTCTCAGGGTCCGGCCAGTGGAGGTTAGTCATCGTGCGACCGTCACCAACGCGGCCCTCCAAGACATTGACCTCACCTTTAGGCCAGATCTTGTCATCCTGTGGCCACAGCATGGCGACCAGTTCCACCCGGTCGGTGGCCGGCGCTTTCAGGTCGAACTCCCACACCCCCTTAGCAGGGGCGTTGTAGGTGCCTGACCACGAAGGGCAGAGCAACGAGTCATCCATAGCGTGCTGATGATCCACCATAGCAGCCCTGAAAAGTTGGTACGAAGCCCTATCGAACTTAAAGCCGAGCCGGAATGTCCTACCGTCCTGCTGGAGCGTAACCATTTCCTGGCTGAATCGACCCATTGTCCCATGAGCGGGACGTTGGGCCGACCACCCGCCGTAGGTAGTGTAGCTAAGCAGCTCAGTGCTCACCCTCTATCCTCCTAATTCTCTCCGAGAAATCATCTAGCCTCGAGGCAGCCCTAGACATCTCGGAGGTAATGCGCTCGTTCAACAGAATCGTGTGGCGGTTAAAACGCCCAATCTCAGCATCTTGGCGCTTTTGTGCTTCCTTAATTATCAAGATCATCTCGGCGTTCTGCTTGCTGATATTAAGAACCCGTTTAATGTCGTCCCTAAGGGAAGATCCGCCATTAGTGTACTGCTGGGATAGGACCTCAGCGGTGTCACGCGCAGTCTTATCAGCCTGACGCCGAAGGTCTCGTACTTCAGCAAGTACCTTCATACCCCCGAAAAGCGCTGTGAGAAGAGCGGCTAGCCCTGCCAAAAGTCCCCCTAGCAGCTCCCATGGGGGAGCTGGAATTGTGATCACTGCCCCATCTTCTCCAAAATCGCCTCTACCCCTGCAGAAAGCTTATCGATCTTGGTCTCAAGTTCCCTAACTTTAGTTTTGGTGTCTGCAATTTCTTGATTCAGCGGCACATTACCTTCAGGGTCCCCACGACGGACGTCCGAGAGGTCCTGTGACAGCTCTCGCACACGTACCGCCAAATCTCGGATAACCTCGTCGAAGCGCCCAGCGTTCGGGATATACGTGGCCCACACGGAGTTGTCTACGATAGACGCAATCCTATTTGCAGTTTCTTCATTCATTTCCAAATCCTCCTGACCGTAGGTATTAAAGTTTAGCGCCGGAATAGATCCGTAAATATCTTCGAAGAACACATGAATGTGATCTTCGTGTCGGTCACTGACACCGGATCGGTTACCGCTAAGCTGGGACCATGCTCCGTACCGCGTCTTCCAGATGCGATTCTGCCAAATAATATGCCTAATGTGCATTTGTTTGGCGTTAGCCATAAGCCATGCCAAGACTGCCTCTCCGGCTTCTCGGTACTTCCCGTATGACTTAACCCCAACCTCAGGAGCGCAGATAATATCAAGCGCCCTACCAGTGCCATGCTCATCCGGCCACTGGCCGGAGTCGGGGTAGTCACCAGACATAGTGTGGGTATCCCACCCACGTCCGATCCAGATCATCTGGAAAGACTTTCTAGTACCCCAATAAATCGAAGCAGCCAAAGCTTTTACAACAGCCTTGGAATTGCTGCTCAGGTACCTGTCCCAGTCTGTAGGAATTCCCATGTAATCACCTCCTAGTCCATCTACTACACTCCTCCATGTGGCACTCTCCGCACCACATGGAGGACCCATCAAAATACATCTTAGCCCCAATAAATCCGCACTTGGTGCAGTCAGCTATCGTAATGAAATTCATCGCATCCACAGGACCACTGCTGACACTGCTGCGGAACCGCCCGTTAGAGCCCCACCAGATGCTAGATATGCCTGTGTCGCCACAGTGAGATACTGCCCCAAACCACTGACGTAAAAAGGCCAAGTAATCCCTGCAGGGACGTCAGCTGAACCCATCATAGACATCATCTGCGGGCTGTATTGGCCGCCGCACTGTATACGCCCATAGCACCACCCAGCAGCTTGGTTAGCGTCGTACCGTGGGGCGATAGTGCCTCCAGCAAGGATCACCGCCCGCGTCGCCCAAGGGACACATGGGATGGCCACACTAGCCGCATCGCCCCATGAGGCACTCGGCTGCCACGAACCATTACTATTCGAGTAGGACTGTGCACTAATCTGTTCACGAAGCGCATCCGGGCCGATAAGGCCTCTCCCAATTTCAAGCGTGCCGTCGAAAATGGCTGAACCGGACACGTGAAGAGTACCTCGGGTCATCTTGATATCACCAGACCCAATGGTGGCCGCGAATTCTGCCATTCTAGACTCGAGCATGTCAAGACGGTCGACCACGGCCCTCAGACCAGCGTCGTCGCTTGGACGGTCAATAGTCCTCGGATCAATAGCCACTCGTAACCCCCTGAAGGATCGGCTTAATTTTTAGGATCTGGCCGGACACCGGGTCCGGGTCCGCAACCCAACCGAGCAGCCTAGCACGCAAGTTCATGTTAGCTTCTGGCAAGTCTGCATTTCTAAGTTCTACTTCAATCATATCACCGATTTCGAAATCACGAGTCGGAACACAGTCGTCTAGCAGAACCTCAATAGCGTAAGATGAAGTCCCGTCTTGCTGATTTGCCCTAGCTGTATCCACATAGCCCTTGATGATGTCGGGATTTTTCGACCCAGTATCAGGGCTCCACCTCCGCTCAACGCGAAGAAAGTTGGCAGCTAGATAAGTCTCCGCCTGAACAGTGTACATATACCGCTCGTCGCCCTCGCGATTAGCTGTTCCTGTGAATATCGTAGCGCCCTTACCATCGGTGTAATCCTCTGTCTTAGTCCACTCGCCTCGGGTGAGGATACATGTCACGCTATCTGACCCGAGACGGTCAGCTACAACGGCAGTGAACCTGAGGTTTCCACGCTCATCTAGATGCCACCTAGTAGTAAATTCACACCCATTCCGGGTACTCATGAGGTTTTGTAGCCCAACAAGGCAGGTCATGTCTTGGTCGATAGTGTAGGTACGATCACCGCTAGCACCTGGGAGTTCCTCCACGGAACCCGAGAACTCTTGTGCAAGCCGGTCTAGCCCGATTTTACGGGCAATTTCGGTGTACGGTTTACTTCGGTACTCGCCGGCGGCTATGTAGTTCCTAGCAAGCCAACCCTCGGCAGGCTGAAGTCCCAACTCAATATTAGGTCCTGACCCGTATACTCTACGGTCTACCCATCCAGCCCACACTACATGCTGAGACCCGCGCGACTCGACAATTGCTGCCAGCACAGCCCTTAGCGGCTGCGTAGCTACTTGCCACAGTGAGGGAAGCCGGTCTGTAATAGGCAGCTCGAGAGACGCTTGGTCAGCTCGTCCCATGATATGGGAGATGCTCCCTTTTATGCGCGCACCGGGGAGCTCCGTAATAGCTCTCCCAGTGCGCTCAAAAGACACCCAGCGAATACCCATATCAGCCGTTATCCGTGGCTATCCAGTTAATGGTTACCTGGGCACCAGTATCCACGAATACAGAAAACTCGGTAGCCGTGACATTATAGACCTTAGGTGTGTTCCAGCCGACAGATCCGGATGCTGAGTTTATAGTAACCACTACCACCGGTGGGGACTGAAAACGCCCGGCAGGAAAAGGAACGACTTTAGTATAGTTACCGTACCCTCCGGCAATAACAGAGCCAGCAGCCATCTGAGGCACCCTAGGCAGCTCGTCTTTATACGAGAGCTGCTTCCAAACAGATCCGGTCCACACCAGAAAAGCATTCTGCTTAGTGACATATATAGGGGTACCCGGGCGAAGCGCGTACCCAGATGGCGCGTTAGTACCGATCACGGGGATAACACCGCCAGCAGCAGCCGTATACTCTCGGATATCTGACACAACCACGCCACCAGACGATCTGACACGGGCCTCAGCTAGCGGCAGCACCCCAGCAGGAACAGCAGGCGCAACAGGAGCAGGAGACGCCGTACCCCCGACGGCCACAGCCACGGTCTGGTAGCGTCCGGACGAATCTACAGACCCGTCCTCTACCTTGATTCCGATCAGGTCAATTCGATCATATGACGGGTGCTTGGCGGCGAGGGTGACAGTGTTACTCGAGCTGGATGACACCCAGTACGACCCATTAGTACTCTGTGACGGTGTGACAACCCCGCAGCCAGAAGATACCAAGACGTTACCACCAGACGCGGACACCGAAAAGCCGGATATGACACCAGCACGGCATGCGTTTATATGAGTATCATGGGCCATTGTGGAGCCCACAGCGGCCCGCCTAAAATCAGCTGGCTGGATCGGAATGCTATTGCCAATAGGGACAACTGGGTCGAATGCCATTACATAATCTCCTTAACAGTCACGGTTGCTCTACTAACTTGATTATACTCAGAAGCGCTATATCTGATAGTCCAATAGCCATCACTAAGGCTCTCAGGCCACTCCCTGATAGACGGTATAGCCGGGGATGACCCGCCGAGCAGCGCAGACCTCCTGAGCGGATCAACCACCAAAGTTTCACCATACCCGAGGGTGAGGCCATCCCACGTAAGCACGTACCCATCCTGACCCTGCGTAATCAAAATAGAGGGCGACGTGACCGGCCCCTTAATCTCTATTATCAGACGAGCCGCATGCGGGACATAAACAGTCACTTCACCTGTGGTTGTAGTAGTGCCCCATTTGATGGGAAACACCCAAGGGAAAACCAGCCCTCCAGACACCTTATGGAGGCCAAGCTCATAGGTTTTTTGACCGGATGTGTCCAGCTCTCCGTCAGGGCCTTGGCCGCCTTTAAACCATACCGGATCCGGAGCGGTTACCTGGGTACCCCATTTAAACACTCTAGCTTCGTTAGACCATGTTATAGTTAGCTCTCCACTGCGTAGAACCTGCATTGACTGCCACCCAGCAGCCGTGAGAACCGACACCCAGAAAAGGCCATCCCTAAGACTCTTCCGAAGCAGCTTAAGAGACGCCTGTGCATCCTCTGGTGTATCCCCGATATACGTCCCAGACAGAGCCCCAGACATAGCACCACTGTAGGGGTTTGTAATCCAGATGCCGTCCATTTGAGTACGCTGGCCTGACTGGTATACAGACGCTGGGAGGCCCCACAGCCCGGCTTCAGAGGTGACCCACTTATCTAGGTCGTTAATATCCAATCCCCGGACTACTACGCTCCTCATGCAAGCCTCCTAAGAGCCTGGGACACAGCAACAGCCGTAGAATACGGGTCAACATTATAAGTATTTACATTAATACTACCACTATTCGAGTAGCTGTTATTAATCGTAGCCCCAGAGCTATCAGGGATAATATCCCTAGCTACCTGGGCTACACCGCGAGCCTTAGACTCAAGATATCCCTGCTGACCGGCAATAGAGTCCGCAAAATCAGTAACAATTGCCTCACCTGAATATGTTACGTACCCTCGACCTGAGAACGGACCCCACTTGGCCGGGGAAAACGGCCACAGCCCGCGAAGTTTAGACATCCCGTCGGACACCCAGCTAGTAAGCTTGTTCCACGAGTTCTGAATACCCCTGAGGAACCCGCCTACTAGGGCTTCACCAGACCTAAGAAGGAAATTTCCCATATCGCCGAGGGCGCGCATAATCCCGTCGGGTACTCCCGATACAAAGCTCACTATGCTGTCCCACACCCCTTTTGCCCCTTCGAGGAACCTCCCGGTGCTATCTACTGCGAACTGCCACAGCTGAGGTCCCAAGGAGGATATGGCCGAGATAATCTTCCCCGGGAGCTCTGAGAGCCACCTAACATAGCCCAAAAACGCGTCAATCCCCGACTTAACAAAAGCACCGAACCACTCGACAGCTTTAAGCCAGAGGTCGCCCAGAAACGCCAGACCATCCAAGATCATCCCAGGAAGGTTACCGATGAATTCTCCGAGAAGACCAAATCCAGCAATAGCCGCGTTAGAGAAGTCTTCGGCCCATTTCATGCTTCCCATATATTCGATGAACGCATTAAACCCGTTGACGATCCCCGCCCAGAACTCTCCAACCCACGCGGCGAAGGCATTCCATGCATCGCCGACACCGGACCAGCAATTTGTCAGCCAGGCCACGCACTCGGCCCACACCCCGTTTAGCCAGGCAACTACCTGCTCCCAGTTGGTAATTAGTAGGTAAAGTCCCGCAGCAAGTAGACCAATAGCTGCCACAATCCATGTAATTGGGTTGGCTAGCATTGCAGCCGTGGCACTCCAGATAGCTGCAGTAACACTGTACAGTCCTACCAGCACCACCCCGGTCAAGAGAGCCCCGAGGACGTTGAAAACCCAAGTATTCTGTGACACCCAGTCAGCAAGTGCCTGAAATTTAGGTATCAGTTCAGCTGTAGTATCGCCCAGCCACGTAAACACCTGTGACCCGAGAGGCTCTAGCGCTTCCAGAGCCCGGTTCTTCAGAAGGGTCCACTGCTCGGCAAAGTCCATAGTCTCCTCGGCCAAGCCGAGAATGCTATCGTCAGTCGACCCAATGGACTGCATCATGTCACCTGCGGACAGCGTCCCAGATTTCATAGCCTCCACGAATTGCATTGCTCCGCGAGTCCCGAAAATCTTGGAAGCAAGCTCGAGAGCCGCAGCCTCGTTTCCCTTATCTAGGAATCCCTGAATCTCAGAAGTAACCCGGCTAAACGCCTGCTTCGGGTCCTCCCCCTTTTTCGCTAGTGTGACAAGACCTTTACTAAGAGCGGCCATAACAGCCGTTGAATTCAGTCCGGCTTTGTCAAAAGCGCCAACCATGGCAATGGTGTCTTCAAAGCTGAACCCGAGGGTTTTCATTGATGGCGCAGCCTGCTGAGCGGCGGAGGCCAACTCATTCATCCCCACACCTGTAGCCTGGGACACTCGGAAAAGGTTATCCATAGCGTCGATAACCTGCTCACCCTGAATCCCAAAAGCCGAAAATGCTGCAGTGGTCTTCTGAATGTTAACATCCTGGCCCAGAAGCCTACCGGCTTCAAGATACTGAGAAGCTACCTTCTCAAGAGTATCCCCAGAAAGCCCGAGCCGGGTATTAAGGTCGGCCACCGTAGACCCGATCTTGGAGTACTCTACAGGAACGGACCGACCAATTCTCTTGGCCACCTCAACCATACCCTCGAGGGCCTCACCAGACGCACCTGTGCCGACTCGGATAGTATCGTTGACGTCATCAAAAACTGACCCGACTTCATACAGCCCTTTACCGAGGCCGGCCAGTAAGCCGCCGGCCAGAGCGGGCATAGCCCAGCCTTGCAGACCTTCAGCAAGACGCTCAGAAAGCTTCTTGCCACCCTCGGATCCCGCCTTATCAGAAGCCCCGGTAACAGCCTCCGTGATCTCGTCGGTAATCTTTCTTTCAGCACCCTGCATGGAAGGTACAAGCTGAAAATATCCAGTAGCTAGTTCAACGCTACCCATTAGTCCACCACTCCTCGAAAGCCTCTGGAGCTATTGGGTCTGCCCCAAATCGCTTAACTCCCGTGTCGTCCTCGCCGGGCCGCTTAATAGGCTTAGGCTTAGGAGAATTTCTGTTTCCTCCGCGCTGCCAGTTACCAGCATTAAGGAGGTCTACTACATTGGCCATCATGTAGTCTGCCACAGCCCATGGGGCGCCCAATGCGGCAGCTAGATGCGACCCGGGTTCAGCTGTGTATATGACGGCTTTGAGGTCGGACCACGTAAAGCGCTCCGACCCCAAATCACGTACCCGTAGGCCCCTGCGAATAAGCTCACCCTCCACAGCAACATAGTGAGCCATCACGATAGCCAGGAGCCCTACTATTCCCCCGCGGATATCCCGGAATGATCGGCCCAAGCCTTCATGAGCTCACCGGCCTGTGCCTCGTCAATCTTATCCAGAATACCTGGGCAGTACCTATCCAAAAGTTTCACCTGGGCCTCAGCTGCGGACGCCACATCCTCCGGCTTCGGCTCGCGCTTACGCTTTTGAGCCTCGGCTAGCGGTTTAGCGGCTTCAGACAAACCCATCCGCACTCCAACAGGAAGCCGGTTAAGATTGGGGACCTCGTAAATCTTCTTCTCTCCGGGAAGCTTGAACCTAAATTTCTCGCTCTGCGTAATATCAGAGCTGCTCAGCTCAAAGACTTCGCTCATGCCGACACCACCCCGTCATCAAGGAAGATGTAAATAGAGTTACCGTGCTTATCCGGGTAGCAAGACAAAGTAACGGGCCATTTAATAGCGTCAGTGGCGCTAAAAGTAATAGTATCAGTGGCAGTAACCTGGCCATCAGGAACGAAGATCAGGATACGCGCCGCGCCATCCTTCATTTTGAAGTACCAACTCTTGTGGGGCAACTCGTCTGCCTTGATTTTAACTGTAGTACGGGTTCCCGTAGAAGATGTTGCTTTAGTTACCTCGACGTTGGATTCCCCGGCAAAGTTCTTCAGACTATTCTCATTAGTCTCCAGCTGAGTCCACTTAAGCTCGCCGGAAAAAGTCTCGAGGATCTTTTTGACAATGGTCCCGGACCAATCCTTAATATCGTTAGTCGACCGGTCCACAGTCAGCTCAAGGCCATCCTCGGACACATACCCAGCGTCAACAGCTTCGGTAGGGATAGTGTCCCCAGCGTGGCTCGGAAACGTCTGCTGCAACTTCGGCGAAGCCAGGATAGCGCCGGTCACGGCCTGGTCAGGCCGGCCGGCAAAGATGTTCAAATTATTAACAGCCATTTTTCACCCTCTTAAATAGTAATACCGGCCACATGCAGCCGAATAGCAAAAGAATACCTAGAAATACCAGTCTGCGGGTCGGGATCAGGATACTGAGCCACAGCGACCTTGCAGTTATGGCACGGGTATTTACCTACCCACCCGTCTATTGGTAGCTGCTCAAGCAGCTGGAGTACACGATCAGCGAGCTTAAATGCCTCCATGTCGTCCTGAGGGGTAGTACCCCAGCAGGATACAGATATCTGATGGACAGAGCGCCGAGGATCGAGGACTTCGCCGCCGGTAGCGCGCACTACCACCATGGGAGACTTTCCAATCCTGTCGGCTTTACCAGCGGCACGGATTCCGTCCTTGGAGTTCAGAAACCGAATTACCGCAGTTTCCACGTCTGGGCGTATAGACACGCTCAAGATAGGCTCCCAAAAGCCGTAGTAAGTACCTTATCCTCTGCCTCCATTATATGACCTTTTTTGTTTTTAGCCCTAACAGTAACCCTAGACCTATGTACTCCGTCGTACTCGGAGTATTCAAAATTTTCATGACCGGCCTGAGCGACCATCTGCTCACCCCACTCACGGAGCTTGTCTTTAACCTCTGGGCTTTTACGCATAGCGTCAAAGGCCTCATAATTGAACATGAGCTTAACAAGACTGCCAGCCATATCAATCAGCCCCAACAAGGAACACGCATGTATGGTCCAAAATGGACCCGGTATCCCACACCTGCGGGTGAGCGTCGACACGATATTTAGGGACCTCCTCATCGGCCCAAACCGCGTCGAACTTACCGGCATAGCGAGAGACAACATCAGCTGTCAGAACTACCACGTAATCCCACCGGAAGATAGAAGTACCTGCCGGGAGCCACGCGGTATAAGCTACCTTACCGTCTCCCTGATATGACCCCTCTAGACCGTCCATCAGACCTGGCTGGACTGAGCACCCTGGGACGATTACACGGATCACAACCTTCCCGTACTCCCACTCGCCACGATCGTTCGTCTTTCTCTCAGGAGCCCCGACGATGATCGTATTAGTCATCATCCTGACGATACTCATGGCCGCTCACTCAGGGTATAGGGAGCCAGCACACGCCGCACACCAGCGCTAACATCCAGCTGACCTCCAGCCGTCCCGTACGAGGCCGAAATCGAGCCCACAGCCTCTTGAGTCCTACCCAGAGGGCTAGCCCACGATGCCAGAACCACAGACATCACAGCGCTCGCCACAGCGCCGGGCACCTCGTCATACCCATGTGTCATGGTGACCTGCACAGCGCCGAGCCGGCACGGCAGATCCTTACGGACTTCTACCATGCCCCGAGGGGACCACCCGTCGATAGCCAGCTCACGTCCATCTACGGCCACCGTAGGGCGGCTGACCAGACGCAGAGTAGGCAGCACTAGAAGGCGTCCTCCCCGAGTATCCATGATTACCGTATGGGTCTCTACCCCAGCTATATGCCACCCGCAGACATCCCGAACCGTGTCGGAGGCACGATCGATCCAGCCCTGAAGCCCAGGGCTGGACGCCGGAACCCGGCCCAAACTGGCTTCCGCCAGCTGGGCCGGGGTGACAAGAGCGCTACTTGGCACTTGACTTGGTTTCCTTTTCGGCGTCCCCTGCTGCGTGCTGGGGGGCAACACCGAGGCGCTCTGCGTCCTCTGGGGACAGCTGGATTGTCACCGGTGCACCGTGCAACAGAATCTCATATATGTCCATACTCACTGCGACAAATCCACCTTTGCAAAACCAAGCGGCTTACGCACAGCCAGAAGTGCACGACGCTCGATACGGGTCGTCACAATGTTACTAACGAAGGTGTCGCCATGTGACACAGTGGACTCGACCCTAATGCCGCCTCGTTTATAGAAGGTCGCACAAGTCTTGAATGCGCCGACCACAGCAGTTCCCTTAGGAATAGCCGAGGTAACAACAGTACTCAGCCCCCACACATTCGGGAACAGGTTTACTCCGCCCTGAGAGGCGTAGGCCGGTGCGAAAATCCCACCGCCATAGTACTGGTCGTTCTTGTCCTTGGCGAGACGGAGAGCAGTGTAGTCCTCGACGCTCATGATAATACCGTCAGCTGTGTAATCTGCAGCCCTAGCGACGGCCGAGGCCGCTTTAAAGATAGCATCGGCAGTTGTATCGGTGCCCTTAGTAAGAGCCTGAATACCAGACGTGTTCAAGATGCCACGAATATTGGCCCCAGTACCGTCGCCATTAACCAGCGCCTTTTCCTCAGCAAGCTCGAGTTCATAAACTCCGCGCCCGTTAATTTCGGAGACGAGGAACGCGAAGTCTTCGAGCATTTCATCCGAGTACTGGATGACACCAGCAATCTTCTTGTAAGCCTCAGTGACCAATTCCGGGTCAGCCATGTGGATCTGAGGCTTCTTCTTGCCCTCTTCCACGGCTTCCACGGAGCCTTCCAATGACCCCTCACGGAGCCACGACACAGCCGAGGTGTCAGTAGACCCCTGCTGGAAAAGCTCGCCGACCTGAATACGGGTACGAACAGTCTCCAGACCCGGGATGTACTCGGTGGAATACGGCAGGGCTCCAGAAGGGGTAGTATGCGGGTCGGACGCAGTTTTAACGCCCAGCCACTCGGGTGCCGCAGCCGAGCCCGTCTGGCCCTTCATGCCTGCCAGCTGAGCACCGATAGACTTAACCACGTGCTCGCCGAGAGACTTAGCGGCAGCCTGAGAGCGGTCCTCAGGGGTCTCCCCGCCGAGGCCTCGGATAGAGTCCATCAGGCCCTTGCTCTCCTGGCATGCGGCAAGAGTTGATTTCGCGTCGGACAGCTCGGCCATCCACCCTTTAACGCGGTCGACATTATCTCCGAAGCCGCCCTTTTCAAGCGCCTCATTGGCGGCCTTCTCGATCTTTTCGTTAAGGCCCTTGATATGGGCCTTCAGTGCCTCGATATTCACTGATTCTCCTTAATGCCCAGCAGGGCCAAAACTTCGTCCACAGGAATCCCTGCAGACTTCTCTTCATTACCGGGATCTTCGTCACCGTAGGCGTCCAAAAGCTCCCCGAGGGCCTCATAAGCCCGTCTAATAAGATCCATGTTTTTGGCCGAGATAGCCCGGCCGGCCTTCACCTCAGTAATCATCGCTTCCCGGTTGGCAGGAATCGGGACGACGGAGATTTCATAAAGCTCAAGCTCTTTAAGCTCATATCCTTTGTCGGACATCTTTGCGTCAATTACGCTATACCCGAAGCTCATAGAGTCAAGACGGCCATCTTTGAGCTGCTCATACACCACACGCCCGTAGGTTTCGCCGGATAGGTCCAGCTGCGCTTTAAAAAACAACCCATGGTCATCTTCACGGAGTTCAACAGCCTTACCAATGTTGGCTTTAGGATCCTCCATGTTGTGGCCGTAGAACACGGGGATGACCTTCCCTGTTTCGGCAGCCTTTTTCAGGAAAGCGCCAAAAGCGCCTTTAACAACGATGTCTCCATAGGAGTCTACATTTCCAAAAACGGAGGCATAGCCGCTAACGACACCCGCTTCAAGGTCAGTAGATTTAACCTTAAACTCGATTGATTTGGTTTTCATCTCCAATTCACCACCACTTCACATTGGCAATTTGCTACTTCTGCGGGGTCTCCGGAAGCGGAGTCACCCGGCCACCTGAGCCCATTAGAGAACTCTTCATCGATACCAACGGTCTCGCCATTAATGGCGGCATGCTCGGACCGGGGATTACCACTAGTAGTTACCCACGTTTTGGTCACCGCGCCATTCTGACGGCCTGCTTCCAGACGGCCCCACGAATAGTCCCACAGAGCGAGTCCGAGGCCAAAGACCTCAGCTGCTTCATCCCCGTGGTCTGGAGAGTCCTCCCAAGCCTTCTCAACTCCATCGGCCCGAGCTTCTAGGTAGTCCTCAGTACGATCTACGTCGTACTCACCAGAGCCATGCTCCCGCACCATGCTCCGGCCAGCTCGGGCCGTAGCACCCATACTAATAGCCTTCAGCTTATTAGCTCTACTAGCGTCTTTAGAGCCGCCCGAGAGCACGCCCATATACTCTCGGGCGACCCCAGCAACCCAGTCAGGGAGAGCCCTACCTGACTTCGACCGTACCCCGGAGCCGGAGGGTACGGAATCCTGCGGGCTAGCCTGACCACCAACCAACACATTGAGTGGGGTGACGATATCGTCGCCATCGTCCACGGCTCGGAGATTAAGTTTCGCCCGAGCTTCATTGGCACTCATGTAAGGCCTGCCTACAGCAGACTGCAAAAACTGGGCTTGGGCTTCAAAATCGCCCTGAAGCTTCTCGGCTACGTTGAACTCCACGTAGGTGTCAGGCGAGGCACCCATGATCGGCAGCAGCCACGCGTTGAATGCCGACTCGAGCTGTGCGATAACTGGCCCTAGAGTGTCCCCGTAGAGCATCTTACGAAACTCTTTGACATTGCTGTAATTGGCGTTGTCTAGCACGCCAACCATCGTCGGGTTGATATGGAATACGCTCGCCACGGTGGTGAAGGACAACTTCAGGCCCTCGATGTACTGCTGCTCGTTGGCAGTAAAGTCGACCCGCTTAAGGGTCATACCATCCTCAAGAATGGGCGTTCCTCCGGCCCTCTCGCCATTCCCGGTGTATTTGGCATACCAATCTTCACGGAAACTTTCACGGGCCGCATCAGACCAGCGTGGCGCCCCTACAGGACGTTCCAGCACTGACGACACACGGCCACCCCGCGCCCACAGCTGGCGACGGTACTTCATGGCCTGAATTTGCTCGGCCAAGACATCTTTAAGGGAGTCGATAGCAGGACTAACACCGGTTACGCTCGAGGGGCTGTACCCCTCGATAGCTACAATCTTCTCTCGGGGAATGGTAGTTCCAGCACCGCTACTCCAGCCAATCTGGTATTCGGTAATCCCGAGAGCGTCCTTCTTAGAGGGAGTGATCCATGACGGCGGTACCCGGTATACCTCCCAGCCATGTGGCCCTTCATAGGGGAGCATAAAAGCTCGGTCATAGAGGGCCAAATCTACGACGATCCCGAACACCATGTCATACATGGTCATAGTAGGGTTGGCCTTATTTCCGCTCAGCCATGCCCCAACAGAAGAGGTGGTGTCGCGTTCCCGGTCCGTAGAATTCACCTTTTTATATGCATGTAGTCCGAGATGTGCGATGTTCCGACCGAGGAACGAGACAACAGTCCTTAGGTGCGGCTGCGTTTTATACATCTGAGATGCGCTCATGCCATTAACAGCACGAATAGCCTCGTCAAGATCGTATGAGACGCCGCCAATGTAGACAGGTGTAGAAGACCTGCCAAACCGCTTACGCAGCTTGTCAAAAAGTCCCACTAGATGGCCTCCACTCCACCTGTCTCATAAGAAGAACTAGCTTCATTGTACATCATCTGCACATAAATGGAAGTGACAAGAGCACTCACACCGTCAATTTTTCCGCGAGATCGGACTTTATCGGGCTTAACATTACCTGAAGCATCCACATGCGGGACCAAACACGAAATCATCCACCTAAGAACCGGGTCTCCCCGATGGTCAATAAGTGGTGGGTCCGACAGTACTCTTCGTTTAAGCTCCTTAGTAGGAGACGACAAGGTGACAGACCCCTGGCGAACCTTCTCCATAGTCAGCCCGTCCTCAGCCAGCTGGTTCGTAAGATGGGTGCTATTCCACGGATCGAAGCCAATGCTACTAATCCGGTACTTTTCAGCGTCATCATTTATGTGCTTACGGATAAAATCATAGTCAGTAACGTTACCGGGAGTTACTGTGATCCATCCCTGACGGACCCAGTCGGTAGCGGCTAGCTCGGTCATGTGGTCTAGTCGGTCTAGAGCGGCCTCAGGGAGCCAGTAATGGCCCCACACGCGGCTTGTACCGTCCTCCATAGGACATGTGTACATCAAAGCACATAGGTCCGACACAGCGGCCAGGTCCATGCCGCCATACACGACAGACCCGACCATATCGTCAGGGGTCCAGTCACCTTTACCAGCGCACTTATCCCAGTCTTTAATATTAATAAAGGATTCTTTTTGGTTGGCCCTAATACCCAAATGGAGCCTCTTGAAAGTTGCCCTATCAGCCGCGTTAGCGCGGGCCTTATCGGCCTGAGCCCGCATGAAATCCGGGCTTGGAGTCTCAGGGTACAGCGGGTTAGCTGCGTCCCACACCGCCTCGTCATAGATATCCGCATCATCAGGCGCCGCCCACACCGCCCCGTACATTCTAGGAGCCTTGAAATCTCCCCTAGCGACACCCTCGACCATTGACCTACGCTTGTCGTAGGGAGTGTGTATACGACCTTCATCGGCCGTTGTGATGATCATCGATAGTGGTTGTAGACGGGCACCAGAACCGGACTCCAAGGCTTCCAGCAGTACGCCATCCTTATGGACGTGTAGCTCATCGCATATGGATGCGTGAGGGTTAGTACCATGAGCTAGCTCTCCCCGAGAAGACACCACCTTTATAACCGATGATGTCTTCGGCTGTCGAATCTCATTTGTAACTGTTCTCACCCCGGCTTTTTGAAGCAGAGGAGAGTATGTGGCAAGGTCATGAAGCGGCTGGAAGCAAGCCTTAGCTTGGTCACGGGAAGCCGCCCCGATGATTACCTCAGCTCCACCCTCGCCATCGCCGAAAGCCATTGTCATAGCGATAGCACTGGCAAGAGTCGACTTAGCGCCCTTACGTGGCATCTCAATAAAGGTTTCACGGCGCAGACGAATCCAGCGCTCAGCAAGCTCGTTCCACACCTGCCAGCCAAACAACGGGGCAATGATGTACGCAATCTGCGTGGCCGCCAGCTCAAGGGGCTTCCCGGCCCACCTACCTTTAGTGTGCTTCAGACATCCAATAGTCTTAATTACTCGGTCCACGGCTGCGGGGTTGAACCTAACCGGCTGCCCATCCACCTCCTCAGGTGGATTCGGAGTACGCCAAAGGGGCGGCTTGAGCCGCCCCTCAATCCCCCTAGAGCTGAGATACCACTCAATCTCCTCCTCGAGCGGGGATGCGAAGTATTTGTCAGACAAATGGGTTAAATTCCTCAGAGTCCGACTTCCTACCCTGACGTGATTTCGGCGTCAACCTCAGCTCCTTCATGATTGACATAGCTGCCCCTGAATGGAATCTCATTGTACTCTCGGCCGGGCTCTTTGCCAAACGATTATGACCTCCGTCGTGGACTGATACCGCACCTGCCTCGATCATCTCATTGCTAGCCATCCTAACAACATGTAGATGGCGGATGAGCATTTCAAGCGCCCACGAGTCGGCTAGGGTGAGGTTCCCAAGGCTCTCCTCAGACAGTGTGTGCATGAACTGCGCCCACAGGTCGGACAGGACAGGACTGGCCTTTACCATAGCTGGCATTTCCGGCCCAGGAATAGCGCTGTACTTAACACTATTATTAACTTCTGTCAATTCATCGTCATCAATAATACGCATTTAAAGGCCTCCTTACTCACATAAACGGAATTTTACCCATATCGTTCACGACAT
>QWCZ01000190.1_pt1 | contig 32091 bp, 32 predicted proteins | sample 1972651 | NCBI WGS metagenome assembly QWCZ01 (sample SAMN09866695, study PRJNA288562) | Human oral metagenome isolate pre1_saliva, whole genome shotgun sequencing... | isolation source: mouth | host: Homo sapiens | place: USA: California
AAGATTTTAAAATAACTTTCATCGTATTATACAAAGATTAAGTCTATATTCTATAATATAAAGGGTATCGATTATGCAATATGCATTAAAATATATTACCTTTTCTTTAATATAAACTTAAGCGACTCAGGATAAACAAGTTTATCTGTAAACTAAGACTCTAATATCAGTTTATTACAAAAAAGCGGGTTGAATAATCAACCCAACACTTGACATAGTACCTATTTTAAAAGTGGGCTGAAAAATCAACCCACCCTAACACTTGGCATAGAATCTTTATTAAAACGTATGTACTTCTATTAATATTCACTTACTTATGTTATTGGTGATACCTTCACTACTACCGTATCACCATCTATAAAAATACTGCCTTCTTCAGGATAACATGGTGCATCAATAAACTGCTGACTATGCCCAATCTCTCCTGCCCTATCTCTGCCATCAGCTTCAATCACAATACCTAATTCTTCCGATATAAGCCTGTTCCACGTTTCTACACTAGATTTGTCACTCCACATTGCACCTACCTTCATAAGATAATTTGCATTCTTCAAAAGGTACTCCGGAACCTTATAATTTCCAAGTGTAGGTACACCTAAAATGTCCAATTTATAGTCCTTTGGAAAATTTCCTGCTTCATAATCTTTAATGATTCTTCTTCCAACTTCTATAGCTTGTTTATTTTGATACTGCATTGCAAAAGCATCTGCATTAGTTATTAATGTATTCTTAAAAGAAATAATAAACAAAATTGCAATAGATATACCCCAGCAAAACCTAAATATTCTTTGTCTATTACCCTCCAATCTGATTACTGTAAATTCAATAATTTTTGCAAATAGCGGTAAAATTAACATTAATCCATCTGATTGGAGTATTTCTACCGGTGTATTAACTATTAACTCCATAGAGGTAGCTGCAACCGGTAATAGCAGTATTGCCACTATTACAACGACTTTTCTCCAAGTCTCCTTCATTAAGCGCATTAATAAAATTAAACTCAATATTGTAATAATAGTAATACATACATTCCACTTAATAATACCAAAACTATTAGAATAAACATTATGTCCAAAGAAAAAGTTTAATCCATGTTCATAACAATTTACTACACTATGTGGTAAATTATAAATTATGTTTATAATACTGAAATTTTCAATTCCTTTATAATTACCAAGCGGTATATTAAAAATCTTTAATACAGACTTCATCATAATATAATAAAGAATTACCGCTAGTATATCCATCGTAATTATATTAGCAAACTTTTTTATCCATATTATATCATTATTTATGCAATAAACTATTAACATTAATAGCGTTAATGCTGCCATTTCATTAATTCCTGATTGATATATTCCTAAAGATAGTGCTATTACAAATGCACAACACAGTGTTTTTATTAATTGATTTCTTCGATTATCACAAGCTTTTCTCATAAAATAAAACATCAGCACAATAGCAAAAAAAGCTATTGAATACACATCTGAACAACTATAACATATTATAGTAGACATGACCTTAGGTGCTGCAACAGTCATTAAAATAATAGCAAAAGCAGTAACACTTCTCTCTATTTCTAATATCTCACATAATACCATACCGCTTAACGCAAATACAAAAATAGCTACCATACTCAAAAATATAGGCATATTCATCCCATATCGCATTTTCTGAGTAATCGGCAGGAAAAATCTTCCAAGAGATAATTCCCATCCGCCTCCAATTACATACTCACCAAAAAAATATTTATCAGGGTTACCTATCTTATTTATAAATACATATCCATAAATACATGCTCCCAACATGGTTGCTACAATAAGCATAACCTTGTATTTATTATACAATTCTTTAAATTTCGTAGTCATAATACACTATTCCCTCCACTTATTATAACTAAATATTAAAGTAAAATTAAAATTATAGTTAAATAACAAGTTTTAAGCAAAAAATCTCTCTTCAAGCATCAAACACAAAGCATGATATACAGGTAAATGTAACTCCTGAATCTTAAAAGTCTCAACCTCCGGAACAATGATAATCTCATCACAAAATTCCTTCATCTTGCCGCCATCTCTTCCGGAAAGCCCTATCGTCTTCATGCCCTTTGCCTTAGCAGTTACCAAAGCATATAAAATATTCTCGGAATTTCCTGAAGTGGATATTCCAAGAAATACATCTCCTGCATTACCGAAGCCGTTCACCTGCTGCGCAAATGACAGTAGAGGATTACAGTCATTAAGATATGCGGTTGAAAGTCCGACATGACCTGTAACTGCTATTGCCGGTAGTGCACCTTGCAAATTATGGGCAAGTACATCCCCAAAATTCTTATCTACAGACTTTAACTTATCCTGTAGTGTAGTATTCAACTTTCTAGGCTTTATAAAAGCCTTCATAAGTTCACCGACAATATGCTCGGAATCAGCGGCACTTCCACCGTTACCTGCCACCAATAATTTCCCACCATTAGAATAAGACTCCTCTAAAATCTTATATACTCCAATGATATTCTCTCTTTGTCCTACCAGACTCGGATATCTCTCCAGTAGTTCGTCTAATATCTTTAAAATATTACCTTCCATATATTATTCTCCTACATCTAATACTTTATGATTATACTATGAAGTATAGCTATCCATACCCCCATCGGCCAATTCTACACCTTTATCATACATTGCAACAAGAGTAGTATCCTCCAAATAGTCAAAACTATGCATAACGAATGGAAGTACTTCAAACATATCTCCATTCTTAAAATCATACTCTTCTACTATTCCATCTTTTTCAGCAGTAAACTTAAAATGTCCTGAGATAATATAAAAGACTTCCCTATTTATTTTATGATAATGTCCACCACGGAACACCCCTTTTTTTGACGTCACAACATTCATTTGACTGTACCCTTCATGCACCAACTGTACAAGAGTCCCTCTGTCATCGTTAAACGTAAAATCAGGCTTTAAAATATTAATTAACATATTTACACTTTCCATATAATATATAATAAAAGGTGTTTTCTTTATCAGAATACACCTTTTATTTTATTCTTTTTTAAAAATAAAAAACTTACTTGCAATATAATTTATAATGATAACCAGTATATTGATGATTATCTTTGATAATGTATCGTCTAAACTTATTATACTTACAAAAAGCCACATCAAAACTGTATCTAAAATACCTGTTGCAAGCCTTGCCGATAAGAAGCCGACAAACTCTTTCATTGCTATCTGAGCTTCCCAACTCTTGCTTTCAAATACAAAAAGTTTATTCGTAATAAAAGCAAAAATAAAAGCCAAAATCCATGCAATAATATTGGCTATAAGAAAATATTTCTTTCCAAATGTATTTGCTAAAACACGGTAAGATACTATATTGATAGCTGTAGCTCCTACACCAAATACACCATAAAAAAATAACTCTTTATACTTAAACCACAAATTTTTAATCATTAATAAGCTCACTTCTCTTTTCAAATTTCACTTTGAAAGCAATCTTTAAATATTTAAAAGTTTGAAGAAGTGAATTTTGTGATTCACCTTCTTGTCTTGCTGCCCAATTGGAAGGAATCTCATGTATCTTAACCTTTAATCGTATAGGCTTTAATGCTGTCTCCAGAAAGAAAGGATGCTTTAACTCCTCCCATTTTATTCTTTGCATAAGTTTAGTCGGAGCAAGCCTGTAACCAAATGTAATATCTGTAAGTTTTACACCGTAGAAAACGGCAAACATCTTTTGAAAGAAAAAATTTAAAACAAGCTTTACTTTACTATACCCTGCAAAGCTGCCCTTATGTAACCACCTTGATGCCGTAACCATATCATTTGGATATCTTTTACCCATTAAAATAAAATCTTTTACATTATGAGGATCCGTTTCCAAATCAGGAGCCATCATAAGTATATGGCTTCCCGTAGCTTTCATAAATCCGTCGGCAACTGCACCTCCTGCAAACGGTCTCTTCTGATATAGAATGTGAAGTGGTACCCCAACTTCTTCACAAACCCTTTGAGATTTCTTTATAGCTTCTATACTCTCAGGTAGCGTACGATCACAAACTACTGCAATAAACTCTTTAATATCCTTATGTTCACATTCTTCCAATATAATATCAACTGTTTGATTGAATGAAAAAGATTCATTCAATGTCGGAAGAATGATTGAGACATTTTTAAATTCTTTTGTTTCCACAATTCCTCCTAAATTTCCAAGCTTACTTCATTCAATTTAAATATAGATTTCAACAACTTATTATCCATTATTGTCGAACTTGCCCTCTTTGCCACGAAAATTCCTTCCGAATCCTCTACTTTTATGGCTCTAACCAAGTTCTTATCTACACCAAGTTTGCCGGCAATTATTATACCAACATCATACTTTGACAAGGCCTTATCAGACGAAATATTAACTACAGGATGCTTATCTCCCATTTCAATCAGATCCACAAGATAATCTGCAGCCTGTCTAAATGAAATAGTTGAACGATATGAATCACTGAACATATCCATCCCGTCTCCTGATCTCAAATTCTCCACAATATAATCGTAAAAATGTTTTTTAGATGACAAAAGGCTTGTTCCTATTAAAAAAGGATAACGTACTACTTGGTATCCATATGTATTTACTATTTTTTCTGCCAAAGCTTTTTGTTTTCCATAGGTATTTACAGGGTTTGTTTTATCATCTTCTTTAAATATTTTTCCATCTATACTGTTCCCGTAAACACTGTCAGATGACGGATAATAAAATGCTCTGACATTTTCCATTGCATTAAGAAAGAAAGATAATGCGGTGATATTTGTATTCCAAGCTATTCTCGGATTTTTTTCAACTAAATCCGGATTATGATATGCTGCAAGATATACAATCTTTTTATCTTCATCTTTATGCTCATTACAAAAACTGTTCACAGCATCAAAATCACAAATATCTAAATTCTTCCATGTGATTCTTTCATCCTTTAGTGTATCTCCTACTAAAGAAATATCTCGGCAACAAGCTACGACTCTTTCCTGTGTTTTATTCAAAATGGATTTTAGGATATATGATCCTAAAAATCCATTTGCACCAATTATACAATACATAACAACCTCTACAGATCCTTAGTAAGTTCCATTGCATCCAGCATACATAAATCCATATTTTTATAATTCCATGTTGCCCATCTTCCAAGGAGATTAAATGTAGAATCTTCTTTAAAATACTCTTTGATTCCGTTTACATTTGTATCGTATGCTTTATCATGAATAACATACGCATACTCTGAAAACTGATGGTCAAGAATCTTTTCAAATCCAAGTTCCTTTGGAAGTGTATTGTCATTTACTATATCATCAGTCACTTTAAAACTTGTACCTATAACTTCAAGCGCACCACAACCTCTGGTTGTGTCAGGATTGGCATACGGAGTTAATGCACTTTGATATCCTACACGATGGCACTTATAATCATGTGAAGGTATATATAGCCAAGTAATATCTGTCTTTGGGCAATCAAACAACACGGTTGTCAAGCTGTTATACTTTAATCCCTTTATCAATTCTACAATCTTATCAGGAAGCTGCATGATTTGTGGGAGCTCCGGTAGAGGAATAGTGCTGATGATTTTATCATACTCACCTTCACCGTTTATATTCCACTTTTCATTCACCTTTTCTAACGACTTGATTGTAAAATCGGTATGTATATTTAATCCCTCACCTATAGCATTTACCATAGACTGAATACCACCGTGAAGCGGATAGTAGAATGATGAATGCGGCATCTTTCTTTCCTTAGGGTCTTTCAAAATTACTGAACGAATAATTTCTTTTTTAGTTGGAAGAGGCATCTTTCCTCTCATCCATCCTGTTCCCATATCTTCAAGCGGATAAGCCCAAATTTTTTCGTTGTATGGAATCATATAAAAATCTGCAATACTTTTACCAAAATTCCATGTTAACCAATCCTTGAAGTTATCAGGTTCCGGCCCCATCTGTGACAGTACAAAATCATGAACGCAATCTACTGCATCATCTGCATCCAACTCACAAAGTGAAAGTTCAAAAGGATATGATACATACTTGCCTGAAAAGAAAATCTTAGCATTACGATCGGTATATTTCCAATTTTCCTTTGGATAAATAGAAAATACCCAATCCATTACTTCCTTATGCTTTGAATTTAATATATGACCTCCATGTGGATCATACAACATTCCGTTCACATAGCGACTTCTTGCAAGTCCACCAATTGTTGAGTTTTTCTCATAAACGACAACTTCATGACCCTTGTCGTGTAACATTCTGGCAGCACTTAAACCGGATACACCGGCACCTAAAACAGCTATTTTCATTATTACTCCTTTATATAACTACGATACTCACAGCATCACTTTCTACCATATTTCTTTTATGTAAACAAAGGAAATGTATCAGCTGCGAACCAATACATTTCCATATAATTTATCTTGTTAAGAATTCATGTCCACCTTTTACTCGATCTCTCCAATAGTTCAAAAGATCTTCCATAGTCTGCTCAAATGGAATTACCGGCTCCCAACCTGTATGAGCAGTAAACTTTCTACAATCCGGAACCTGAAGATCCGCATCAATAGGACGTAATCTTTCCGGATCCACCTCAACTTTAATCTTATCCTTCATTGGTGACATGTTAATCAAAGCATTTAAAGTATCTCCAACTTCACAAGTATATCTACCACCGATATTGTAATATTCTCCGGCAACCGGATTCTTTGTTACCAAAATGTAATATGCACGAACCGCATCTCTTACATCAGCATATGTACGAAGAGACTTAAGGTTTCCGACCTTAACAACAGGTGGAAGCATACCCGCCTCAATCATAGCAATCTGCTTTGCAAATGTAGACTCATGGAAGACATCTCCTCTTCTAGGCCCTGTATGAGTAAACATTCTTGTAGTCATTACTGTCATTCCAAATGCTTCCGCATAATATCTTCCAACAAGGTCTGTACCAACCTTTGAAATAGCGTATGGTGAAGCCGGATGGAAAGGACAATCCTCATTTATACCTTCTTCAGGTTTCTTGTCTGCAGGTATCTTTCCAAATACCTCGGAAGAAGCACAGACATGAATTACAGGCTTATAACTCTCATCTGCAACCATTGCCGCATGAACAGCTTCAAGTAATCTACATGTTCCAAGTATATTTGTATTCAATGTATCTATAGGGGCAGTAAAGCTTGTTTGCGGATAGCTTTGTGCAGCCAAGTGAAATATATAATTTGGCTTTATTTCTGTAACGACACGATATAGTGACATCTGGTCATTTAAGTCTGCATACTCAAAGAATACTCTATCCTTCTTATTTACCCTATCCAACAGATGATCTACATTGTCAAGCGGACTTCTCCATCTACATACACCATAAACATCCCAATCTGTCTCTTCCAAAAGGAAATCAGCAAGATGAGATCCAACCATTCCTGTAATTCCTGTAATTAGCGCCTTTGTAGCCATACTACTCCTTTCTTATGAACCTTCCTTAACAGATTCCAAATCAAAATACTCAGGTCTAAAATACATAATTCTTGTTCCCTCATTTTCAAATTCAAAAGGAACATAGACCAAGTCCTCAAGTGCTTTTTTTACATTTTCCTGATACTCCGGTTCTACATAGAATAACAAGAAACCGCCGCCGCCTGCACCAAGCAACTTACCACCTGTTGCACCGGCATCTATTGCCTTTTTGTATAAAATATCAATATCATTATTGCTGATATCTGATGTGATTCCTCTTTTAAGTTTCCAAGTATAATCCAATAGTTTACCGAACTCCTTCAAGTCAGCCTTAGAGACAAGCAGCTTTTGAACATCATCAACCAATGCCTTCATCTCTAAAAGCTCTGCAGTCTTGTCTTTTGTAGCCTTCACTTGATTCTTGGCAATATCACTTGAGAATCTTGAAAAACCTGTAAAGAATAACATCAATCTGTCATTCAAATCTTTCTTTCTGTCTGTGGAAAAGACCAGTGGTGTAACAGTATATCCATCATCTCTAAAATCTATTCTGTTAAATCCGCCAAACGATGCCGCTATCTGATCTTGAATACCGCCTGCTTCATTACACAGAACTCTTTCTATATAAATTGCGTCATCTGCGAGCTTTCTTTTATCAGCATATTTTCCTTTCAATGCATAGCAAGCATTCAACATACCGACAGCAAATGAAGAACTTGTTCCAAGTCCGGATCTTGCCGGAAGATCAGCCTCATACACTACTCTGAGTTCATGCATATCTAAATATTTCATGATATTCCTAACAGCCGGATGCTGAATCTCATCAATTGTCTTAGTTCTTTCAATTATTCCATATGTTATTTGATTCGAATAATCAAAAAATCTTGGTAAGTGACGAACAGTAGTATAACAGTACTTATCAAAAGTAGTTGAAATAACTGCTCCACCATGCTCCCTATAAAAGCCTTCATAATCTGTTCCTCCACCGAAGAAGGACATTCTAAATGGTGTCTGTGCAATAATCATAATCTCTCCTGCATAACAATATGCACTCCTTTTCTTTTTTTAAACTCTAAATTCCTAATTTAACCTTATGCCAACAATAAAGTATCATAAAAAACGGAAATAATCAAGAAAATACTTGACAGTTAGAGAATTGTAAGTTCCTTAACAATATAGCATGATATCATAATCCCCTGCTAAACTTAGTGTATCCTATCATATTTATAAGTATATATGTATATTTTAAATATAATAAAATATAGTTATTATACCTCATCAGCCTTGTACTTTCTTAACAACAATGTAAAAATCCTTTTCAGGATCATAACTTTCAGCTGGGAACTCATAACAGTGTGGCGGATTATATGTTCCCCTGGCCATATCATATGGTGAAAATTTTTCAGTAATAATTTCAAATCCAAATATCTTGAACTTTTCCGACCACCACTCATATGGATGTAGATTTACATGCCAGTTTACACCTGTCTTTTCATCTATATCATCCCAATTTGCAATTGATCCGACAAAAATCCCACCTAATTTTAAATGATCCTTTATATTTTTCAAAAGAATATCTAAGTCGCTTTCTCTAATATGTTCCAGCATCTCCCATGCAGAAATGACGTCAAATTCTTTCCTTATGCCATCCTTTTTCAAAGTGAAAGGTTTAGTAACATCACATGTAAATAAGTTCTTTGGTATAACTCTCCAATGTGCTCTTTGTTGCTTAAAAGACTCGTCACTACCCTCCAGTCCTACTGCCTCATGCCCACGTAAAAGTGCGTCCAATACAATACCTCCACTTGAACATCCCAAATCGGCAAATGCCAATTTATCCATATCTTTAAAATACATCTCACACGCATGAATAAATCTTGGATATCGTGTATCATCTCTAATAGTACCATGTGGGACAATATGGTCATTACTTTCATAGGCTACAGGATATTCAGTTTCCAGCTTAATTGCTCCTGAAGTATTTTCTATATTTTTATCTAACAATACAAATATGTCTGAATAGCAGAAATCTATATGCTTATGTACCATAGTAAATCCATCAACCACTTTATCTCTTATATTGCTTTCTGCTTTCCATATCCTACTGTCAAATGTTTGGCTTAGATTCTTCTCAGCTTCATATATCCTGCTGTCAACTGCTTGATTTATTATTTTTTCAGCCTTATAAACCCTACTGTCAAATGTTTGGACTAGATTCTTTTCTGATTCATATATCCTACTGTCAACCTTTTGATTTATTATTTGCTCAGCTTTATAAACTCTACTGTCAAATGTTTGGCTTAGATTCTTCTCAGCTTCATATATCCTGCTGTCAACCTTTTGATTTATTATTTTTTCAGCCTTATAAATCCTACTGTCAAATGTTTGACTTAGATTCCTTTCTGCCTCATATACTCTACTGTCAATCATAGATTCCATTGCTGTACTCTGAGAACTCACCATATCCTTCAAATTATTAATCTGTTCTTCTAATCTTTTGAAAGAATATTCAGCTTCAGTCAATAGAGCAACATTACTATTTTCTTGAATCTGATACAAATATTGTTTTAGTCTAACTTCTGAGTCTTTTATATGATTCAAGATATCATTTTTACTGTCATTCAAATGACCGTCTAAATCCCAAATCTGTTTTCTAATTCTATATTTCATCCCATGTTTAAATGGAGAATAGAGCAGCTTTAAAATTTTCTTAATACCCTCTTTCAAAGAAAATGTACTTACATTTTGGACTTCTTCTATCGGATACCTTTTAAATAGTTCATCAACAGCCAAAACTTCTTCTAAATCATGACCATATGAGTACTTCCCCCTCACCCATCTCCATCTTCTATTGATAGCCATTAATAAACTAGAATCTTTATACTCTTTGTACTCTAAATTATTTTTTGCCATCTCTCTTAAAACGGACTCTTCTTCTTTTAATGCCGATATCCTTTTATCACTATCTACCTCTTCAAACCTATTTTCCCATCCTGTTAAAAATGGTATATGTGTATTAGGTACTTCAACATGTAGATACTTTGATAAATTGTTTGCTGCAATCTCTGCAGACTCAGCTGAAAGAGCATTAAACTTATTTTTTGTAATATTGTCGGCACCAATTCTATACTCACCAAGCACTTCTTTCAAATTGTGAAATTTAAATTTATGTATGGCCCTTGTCCATAACTCATAATCCTCCGCCTTTTTTGTATTGTCATAGAAAAGATTGTTACTCAAAAACAAATCTTTTCTAATCATAATAGTTGAATGACAAACTTCACATCCGTATATCAACGCAGCTTTGATATCGTCATGTTCTATTGCAACCTCGTGTACAAAATCATTGTCTACCCCAAAATGATGTTGTCTGCTTCCACATAATCCATACTCACCATGTTTTTCCAAAAAATCAGCTTGTAGCTCAAAGCGATCTTCTCTAGCCAAATCATCTGCATCTATTCTTGCAATATACTTTCCTCTTGCAATTCTTATACCTTCATTTAATGATTCTGCCAACCCTAACCTTGTCTCATTTCTAACCAGTCTTATTCGATCATCCTCAAACATACTGATTACTTCCGCCGTTTCAGGGCTGCTGCCTGCTTCATCCATGATAAGAACTTCAAAGTCGGAACAAGTCTGCTCAAATACCGACCATAATGTCTCAGCTATATAATTTTCACTGTTAAATGTAGGCATCAATACTGTTATAAGAGGATTTTCTGAAGCAAATTTGCTTTGTGTATAAAACTCTTCATGATAAAAAAGAGAATTTTTATATAGCACATTTAATTTGTTTCTTTCATAATCATTGCTACACGCCGGCGACAAAAATTCATATTTTTTCTTCATCCTTCGATGACAATTTTTAAAAAACTCTCTTCCTTCGTTCTTTGACTTTTTCACTATTAAAAAGAAAAAGTGTTTCAGTATCAAGTCTAAATCCACTATTGTCTGTAGGATATCTTTGTCGGATTTTCCAACATAAGATGTTGAAAAAGACATGATCTCCAACTCTTCCGGTTTCACTTCTAAACCGCTGTCTTTAATTTTTCTAATTAACTTATCATCACTATTGTACATATCTCACTCCTAATGCATTTTACGTACCGATCTTCTCGTACTTCTAATAATATTTAAAACATATGCCGCTGGTACTATGCCCATTTTCAAAAATATTTTTTTTATAATTCCCATATGTTTCATTGATAAATACATTTTCTTGTTTTTATCAATATACTCTTTTGATTTATTTTTATCTTCTAAATCAACGTCATAAATCATAACAAATGATAAAATATATTGTAAACTCAATTTGTTTATCAAAATATCCTTATACAAGAAGTCTGCTTTTAATATACTTTGTATGCTAATACTTAGCATATCCATCAAATCAACTACATGTTTTAATGTAACTTTATTGGCCAGCGAACCCTCTCTGCCAATCCTATAGTAATAATATGGTTTACCATAGAATGCAAACTTTTTAGCTGTCAAAATAATTCCGGTAGCAAACTCAATGTCTTCACTGTAAACTCCTTCCAAAAACAACAACTTATTTTCAAGAAGAAAATTTCTTCTTAAGACATACTGCCACGCATTCCAATAGTTTCTCCTCTTTTTAAGGAACAACTCCAGATATCCGTTATCACATATAAGCTCTTCACCCTCAATAGTATCAACCTGTGAGATATTATCGGAGTTTCCAACTATATAATAATCCGAGATGACCGCATCTACAGGCATCCTGCTCTCCAAACTTTGCATTAGACCTGAAAACGCTGCAGCATCTATATAGTCATCACTGTCAAAAAATACTACATACTCACCCTTAGCATATCTCAGTCCGACATTTCTCGCATTTGAAAGTCCGTCTCCGTCTTGAATCACTACCCTTACCCTATCACTATACTCTTTTTGTATATCATTTGCAATGTACTCACTTTTATCGCATGAAGGCTTTACTACAAGTATTATCTCATAAGAAAAGCCATGGCAATCAAGCATTGACTTGATGCAAGTTTTCAGATATTTCTCTACCTGATATACCGGCACAATAATACTTAACAGCATGGCTTTCTCCCTTCTAGAATAGTTCTTTTATTTTCTTCAAAATTTTTTTTATCTTTGCTTTTATACCCTTATTCTCTTTCCAAAAATAATAAAAGCGATTTATATATGGGTTAGGGTATCTTGTCCTAAAGATTGAATCTATACCACCAACGACGTCAACCATCCTATTGAACGGCTCACCGCCTCTTGCCCATGCCCATTTCGCACGGATTGACCTAAGCAGTGCAGTTTCGTCAAAAAAATTTACTTCTCTATTTCTCTCATAAATCTTTATAAGTACATTTTTCAACGATCTGTAGGCTTCCTTTTTCTTCTTTCTATCTTTTATCTCAAAATAGTCATTCTTCCAGTTATCAAAGAGTACACTCTCTTTGTCTGAAATATCAAGGCCTATAGTTCTTTTCAGTGTTTTTGCCACTATTCTGCCGCTTTCAAGATGGAGTTTTGACTTCTTCTCTAATGTGATATTATCTTCACCTACACGATACTCTCCAAGTACTTCTGGAATATTTGCGATATCTCCAAAGTCAATCACCCTACTCCAAAGTTCAAAATCTTCCGCTAAGTAAGTATTATCATAGTATAAATTATTTTCTACAAAAACACTTTTCCTTAACATCAAAGTAGAATGACACAGGTCACAGAAAAAAACAGCATTGCACTTGCACTGTGCTGGTTCAGTCGCCGGTTTATGTATCCAGTCGATATCTACACCGAAGTGATGCTGATACGAACCTACTACAGACACATTTGGATGACAATCCAGAAAATCCACCTCTTTTTGAAACCTGTCTTTTCGCGATATATCATCTGCATCCATTCTGGCTATATACTCTCCGGTCGCCTCCCTCATACCGAGATTCAGTGACTCTGCAAGACCTAAACGCTTAGTATTTTGAATGACTCTTATTCTGGCATCCTTCTTTGCATATTCCTTTACTATCTCGGTACATTTCTCACTTGAACCATACTCATTCAATATAAGCATATCCCAATCTGTAAAGCTTTGTGCTATGATACTGTCTACACTTTCCTTAATATACTTTTCACTGTTATATACCGGCAAAAGTACCGTAACCTTAGGCATGCTCACCTCTCATATATGCTTCATATTTATCACACATCTCCTGTGTGTCTCCATAGCCTCTCATATGACCTTTTTCAAGCCAAAGGACTTTTGTACACATCTCTCTGATTTGCTCTATTGCATGTGAAACCAATATGGTAGTAACACCGCTGTCAAAGAGTTCCTTCATCCTCTGTTCAGACTTTGCTTTAAAGGAGATATCACCTACAGACAATACCTCATCTAATATAAGTATATCCGGTTTTACAAATGATGCAAGTGAAAATGCTATCTTAGACTTCATACCTGAACTGAGCTTTCGGAATGCTACATCCTCAAAATCCCTTATCTCTGCAAAGTCTATTATCTCGTCATACTTATCCTCGATAAATTTCTTTGTATATCCAAGTAACGCTCCTCGCAAATAAACATTTTCCTTTACAGTCATCTCATCATCAAATCCGGCTGTCAACTCCAGCAGTGGAGCTACCACCCCGTTTACTTTAACAGTTCCTGCTGAAGCCGGCATAATATTTGATAAAACCTTCAATATAGTAGACTTACCTGAACCGTTAGAACCTATAATTCCTAAAAGCTCTCCTTTCTCCACATGAAAGGTAATATCATCCAATGCTTTAAATTCTTTTGTAATCACCTCTCCATGCATCTTTCTGATAAAGAACTCTTTTAATGAAAGCTCTTTTATATCGCCAAGAATATATGTTACAGAGACATGATCCACTTCTATCATATTCATAAGTATACCTTCCTAAATATAATACAAGAACATATAATTATACTTTTTATACATCCACATACCTATACGAAGTATAAATAATGCATAAAATATACAGTATAAATGATATGTAAATGACGGTATCGTATTATGTAGTACTATCTCTCTGAGATAATTTATATATACAAAAACCGGATTTAAATAAATAAGCTTTGCCACTATACTTCCTTCAAATATCTTTACATCGTAAAATATAGCTGTAAAGTACATCAATGCAAGTGTAAATATATCATAAAGATACTGTACATCTTTAAAGAATACAAACATTGCCGACAATATCAAGCCTGTGCCGACTATAAGTACAAACAAGCACACAATCGGAAATATAATAAATATAAACTTCCAGGTAATTGTAATCCTATATGCTATTACAAATATAAAAAATATCACCAGTGTAAGCAGGAAGTTAATTGATGCAGCCATTATCTTTGATATAAGAAACAAATACTTCGGTGCATTTACCTTTGTTATAATACCTGCATTTGATGTGATAGACTGCATACCATTATCTGTAGCCTCTCTGAAGTAGTTGAACATAAGCTGTCCTGCAAACATATATATGGTATAGTGCTCCATAGTGTCTCCGAAGACTCTGTCAAACACAAAGCTCATAACAAGAAGCTGAAAGAGCGGTGCAATCATACTCCAAAGTATACCAAGGACGGATCTTTTATATCTTTTATTGAAATCTCGCTTTACCAGTTCACTAAACATAAACTGGTATTGTTTTATTTTATTTATAAATATATTCATCAATTGCCACCCACAATACCTATGAGTATATTAAGAAATGGATACTTTTTTAAAAGTCCACTCTTATCACTAACATCAACCTCAAGATTCATCCAGCTGTCAGACTCGGAATCCACATACCCATCGAACTCTTGTTTATCCTTTTTAGCTTGTTCATCTTGTTCAGATGTAACTTCGGCTTTACCTTGCCATTTATTCTGTTTTAGAACAAGTACAACCTTGTCATTACAATCAAAATTTGCTTTAATACTGTCCTTCAAGTCATCAGGTTTATCATAATCTCTCCAAAGCAATCCGTCATCCTTTTCAATCCATCCCTTTGAAAAAATTTCTTTTGGTTTTTTACTCTTTCCGTTTATAATAACTTCCTTCAGAAAAATTTCCTTACCCTCAGCTTTTTCATTTTTCTCTCCGGTTGCAATTATACTAACATCATTCTTTAATCTTATATTTATGAGAAAAGCTGTACTAAATATTACGGCTAAAACCAACAGTACAGGCAACGCCTTCCTTACTGTCTTAGAAACAGATTGTGGAATTGCCAATATGACAATTCCAACAATCAATAATACTGTAAAAAAAAGATTATCCATCTTCTATTTCCTATGCTTTTAAATGATCTTTTCCTGCCAATGTCTTATAAAAAATACTCATAATAAGATGATCATATATCATATGTATATCTTCTGTCACCTGCATACTCATAACATCCGCACATAGTGAAACATCAGACATCTGCTTAAGCTTACCGCCGTCATAGCCTGTGATTCCTATTATCTTGTTACCGCAAGACTTGGCATATTCTACCGCATTCAACACATTTTTAGAGTTACCGCTTCCTGATATCGCCATAACTATATCACCTTCTTTGATGACTCCCTCAAGCTGGAAACGGAACACCTCCTCAAATCCGATATCATTTGAAATAGCCATCATTGTGGCTACATTGTCATTAAGACAAAGGAGCTTAAACTTCGGCTCTCCCTTCTTATAAAGATACTCACTTACACCTTTATTGAAGTCATTTTGATAATGTGATGCAGTTGCGGAACTTCCACCGTTACCGAATACAAAGATGGTTCCTCCCGCCTTTCTGGTATCGTCCATCAAATTCATAGCCTTGTTAATATCTTCTACATTCAACTTCTTCAATGTCTCTATCTCAAGAGCAATATAATCTTTAATACTGTTTGTATAATCCATTTTCACCTCTAATTCATCTTTAATACATTTTCTACAGTAAGCGCTACCGACTCATCAGACTCATGCTTTGCTTTCCAACCTGCTGCATGAATTTTTGACAGGTCATACTGGAACTTAGGTACATCACCTTTCCATCCGCCCTTTCCACCTGTATATTCATAAGGTATTCCGGTCAGTCCCATCTTATCAACAACAATATCCGCAATTGTCTTTACACTGCTTTGTGTACTTACTCCCAAGTTATAAAGTGTGATTCCTGTATCCTTCACATCCTTAAACTGCATTATTGCCTCTACCAGGTCAAGTACATAAATATAAGGCTTACACTGTGTTCCGTCACCAAGTATTCTTAAGTGACTTGGATCAGCCTTAAGTCTCTTTACAAAGTCAAAGATAACGCCATGTGTAAGTCTAGGTCCTATAACATTCGGGAATCTGAATATAAGAGCCTTAATATCATTCATATAGCTGTAAGCTGATATAAGTGCTTCCGAGCCAAGCTTTGCAGCCCCGTAATATGATATCGGGCTAAGGTTCGGCTCATCCTCAGATACGTTTTTCCCTTCCTTTTCACCGTACACGGCTGATGTAGACGCAAAAAAGAACTTCTTAACATCGTACTTTCTCATTGCCTGAAGCAATTCAAACGTTGTTGAGTATGTATTCTCATACTCTATTGAAGGGTCATTTGCACTTGCTTGAATATCGGAGTTCGCAGCCAAATGGAATACATACTCAAACTTTTCCTTTTCAAACACTTCTTCCAATTTTTCTCTATCACAAATATTCTGCTCATAGAATTTAAAATGCGGATTACCAATCAAATGCTCAATATTCTTCTTCGTACCTATAAAAAAGTTATCTATACATACTACATCATTACCCTCTGCAAGCAGACTGTCTATCAAATGGCTGCCGATAAATCCTGCACCACCTGCAACTAATACCTTCATAATATCTCCTTTAATTCCAATATTTATCTCCAATATATATTACACTTGTACCGTCTCTCTCAAATGAGAAATCAAGTTCTCTTAGACCGATAGCTTTTTTCAGCTGTTCTTGCTTTTCTTCCTCACAATAGAACAGAAGGAATCCGCCTCCACCGGCTCCCAAAAGTTTTCCTCCTAAAGCACCGTTTTTCATAGCAATCTCATAGGCCTCATCTATTGCCGGGTTTGCAATACCTGATGCAAGTTCTTTCTTTAACTGCCATCCTTCATCAAGGATCTTTCCAAAGGAAGAAATATCATTATTTTCCAGTGCAACTTTCATATCCTTTGCAAGTCCACACATCTTAAGAAGATTTCTTGCTTTATCCTCTGAAGTTATGTTCTTTGTTTGCTCAGCCAATATAGTATTTGCTGAGCGAGTTGTCCCTGTATAGAACATAAGTAAGTTTTTCTGGAGCTCTTTGTATGTCTTGCCCTCCATAAGTATCGGCTCATGTGAAACAGATCCGTCCTGATTGAACTTGATGAAATTAAGTCCGCCAAGTGCTGCGCCATACTGATCCTGCTTTCCTATAGGATTACCAAGTTTTTCTATCTCAACTTCACATGCAAGCTTAGCTAATTTGTCTTTTGATACAAACTTTCCCTTATAGCAATTTAAGGTATTCAAAAGACCTACAGTAAATGTACTTGAAGATCCAAGCCCTGTTCCTCCCGGAATATCTGCTGTCGATGAGATTTCCACACCGTGAATACCCATATCCGTCAGCACCTGTCTGAAGATTCGATGCTTAATCTGATCCGGACTGTCTACCAACTCATTTTCAGAGTATTTTAACAATGTCTGATTTTCATTAAAATACGGATGAATGGAAATATAGCAATACTTATTGATAGATGTACTAAGCACGCATCCACCATATTTTTCATAGAAATTTGCCATATCGCTTCCACCCCCACAAAAGCTCACACGAAAGGGGGTTTTTGTAATAATCATATTTCTCTCCTTATATCAATCTCTTTGATTTAATATATAATCGCTTGACATTATAACATAGTTTCATTTTATGTAAAAGGATTTTTACTTAAAAGCCACTATATACAGCACTTTCTAACCTTATCTTCCGCTTTTCCTAAGAACTTTATATAGCCCTCCCCTAAGATTCTTCGGTGAAAGTGTTATTAAAGCTGTCAATATTGTGGCAAATATAAATTCTGCTGTATTGGTATATTTAAGCCTTTTTTGTAAAATTCTAAGTTTTATATATGTTTTGAAATACTCGAAACCGCCTCTTCTGTTCTCAAAGTTTCCAAGTCTTGCATGTACCAGTACTTTATCAATATTTGCAATTTTATATCCGCCGGAAAGCATTCTGCACCACAGATAATAGTCCTCAAGTCCTTTTAAAGGTTTATAGCCGCCTACATCCAACACATCTTTTTTCCTGAAAAATACTGTCATATGATTTAGAGGATTTCTGTATTTACCGTATTTGTATAAATCTTTATATATAAGAGGCATCATCTTGGTTCTGATTACTTCACCTTCCACACTGAATTCATCTATATATCCGCCAAGTACCGATATATCTTTATGCTCATTCATATATTTCAGTTGATATTCAAATCTGCTATCTTCAGCTATATCATCTGCGTCCATTCTGGCAACATAATCATACTTACACTTTTCAAGACCCTTTTGTAAGGCAATACCAAGTCCCATATTTTTTTCAAGTTGCACACATACGAAGCCTATATTATTTTTGTTAAATTTATCTTTCTCTACAGATATTATCTCTTCAAGCTCTTTTGTGAGTATTCCGTCTTTTACCAAAACCACCTCATCCGGCTTTAGAGTCTGATTAAAAATACTATCCAGTGCTTTCTCTAAAAATTTTGATGTTTCCTTAAAGTATACCGATATCAAAACCGAAAACTTCTCTCTACCTTCACACTCCCTCACATTTTTTCCTCTCCCTTATCAACTTTACCGAGCACACCGCTATAAAAAGTCCTACTATTGTTATAAAAATATTTAATGTCAGCATTACCCTCATTCCCATATGGTCAATTATTGCTCCTCCAAAGAGTGACCCCAGCACCGTGCCTGCCGATACCATCCCCGACATAAAGGCTTGACCTGTGGTTTGGTCTTTGTGGTCTACCACCATTCCTGTAAAGTACACAGATGCCGCCGCCAATATGGCAAAGCTGCAAATTTGTGACAACTGCGTAATATAAATCATTGCTATATTTACAGATGAAAAGTACATAACCGCCTTTAACACATATCCTAATGCAGCTATAATCATAAGGCTTCCGACCTTTATCTTTTTCATTATGTATAAAAAGGTAAACAAAACAGGTATCTCAACAACGGCTTGGATAAACATTGCCGTTCCAAGATTGGAGCTGTTACCTCCAAGTGACTGTATAATTTGCAAAAGATATGTAGCCACAATATTGTGTGAGAAGAACATAAAAAGCACCGCCAAAACCATCAAAGAAAAATACGGATACTTCTCTATAAAATGTATTACATTTGTTCTCTCTTCGTCTCTCTTTGTTATCACTTTTTTCGTTGCAGGCATCATGATTACAATAGCCAAAAATAAAACTATCATAATCAATCCTCCCACAGGGATTATATTTGTTCCGTGATTCAGTGCCAAATTTCCGATAATCAGAGCAAGTATCGCATATGTTGCAGAACCGCAACCCCTTGCCAAACCGAAGTTTATACTTACTCCCTCTTTTTCATATGCAAACAATGCGCTGTTTATTAACGGCAAGTATATACTTGTTATTATATACATCAGCCCGAACAGTATAGCCACCGTCCAATGGTTCTTTATCAAAAGCATCATTATACATATGATGATGTAAGGTATACTAAGAATTATTATAAGTCTTTTCCATGTCAATACTTCTATTCTGTCACATATATTCCCTGCAATCGGCTGCAATATAACTGCAACAAGACAAAATATCGCCGTTACTATGCCTATCAAACTGTTGTTGAAGCCGTTTCCCTGTAGGTAGAATGATATAAAACCCGCACCTACACAATAAAGCATCCAATACAATCCCTGTAAAACTATATATTTGAGATTTATTTCTCTGTCTCTCATTTGTTTTCCTTACTTATCCACTCTATTACCGCCTCCAAGTCAGGCTCTATTGCATCAACATTTTTCCTTATCTCATCTGTAGGCTCTATAGTGTCAGGCACCATTATCACTCTTGCCCCTGCCGATAATCCGCCTTTTATTCCGTTTATCGAATCCTCCAATACAAGGCATTCTTTTATATCTGTGCCAAGTTTTCCTGCCGCCTTTAAAAAGATATCCGGCGCCGGCTTGCCGTTTTCTATTTCATCTCCACAGGTAAAGTCGTCAAAGTACTTGTATACATCTGCCATCTTCAGATATCTTAGTGCCACCTCTCTCTTTGTGGAACTTGCAAGACAGGTCTTTATATGGTTTTCTTTTAGGAAAATGAGTAACTTATCAAGGCCCTTTTTCTTGGTTATACCGTGCTCCTTTATATGATTTGTAATATATTCTTCTCTTGTCTCTCTGCCTTTGTCGATATCAAAGCCTTCTCCGGCATCTTCTTTCAATATCTTATATACCAAAGCTTTATTGGCACCTTTTATCTGTAATATTGCCTCATCACTTATCTTAAAGCCTTGTAACTTGGCTGCATTTTGCCATGCATTTCCGTACAATCTCTCAGTATCAAACATAAGCCCGTCCATATCAAACAGCACCGCTCTTATCATAAAGCCACCACCTTTCTACTTTTAATAACATAGCATTTTTTTATAATAAAATCCATATAAAAAGAGGAAGGCGGTGTTCCTTCCTCTCAAACATTATTACTACGGACGACTGTCAATCCTACTACTATATCATCTTCCAAATCGTCTTGTATCAAATCATAATACGAATACCCGAGTTTATCATAAATTGTAATCAAGTCAGACTTGCTTACTCCTAAAATTTCTGCCGCTCTTCCATGTGATATTGTTTGATTATATATATATGGATATAAAAGCAAAGCATTTCTCCTAAGTTCAGACTCGGGATCCGCTGCGACGAGATACCTTGACATACCTATAGGTACATTGATGGTGATTGTCTCTGTAGCTACCATATTACTCCTCCATATGTTCTTTATTTAATACAATTATATATTTTACATATATGCTATGCAACATCTTTACAAAAACCTCCCCCACTCTCTCACTCTCTTTTTCATCCCCTCAACATCAAGTACTCCACAGGCAAATCCCTTCTTTACAAGTTCATCGGGTACGAACTCGTCATACTTTTCAAATACCGGCACTTCCTTTTCATATACAAGTGAGAGCGGATCTATGTCTTCACAGGCTTTCTTACATACAATTTTATAAAATTCCTTTTCACTTACATTCATACAGAATTGTATAAAATACGGTCTTACAGGGCTTAACCCCTTAAGTCCAAGTTCCTTTGCGCAGTGTATTTTCAAAAATCTCTCCAAAGCTAAGAAGGCGTAGCTGCCAAGCCAAGGAAAAAGCGCCCACATATTTCCTCCAAGATGTATAAGTACTCTGTCTTTTAACTTTGCCATATCAAAGCAAGCTCTTGCCTGATCAAGTCTTACTTTTGCATTGTTCATCAAATACATATATGTAGTATTTGTACAAAGAATTTCCTTCATCTTCTCAAGCACATGAGTATGTATATCTCCGGGCACATCACCGAAATATGCAGGAATATTCCCCTTTATAAGGCTTACATAGATTGCCCTTTTCTTGTGGTCCACCTCTTCCACCACCCAAACTCTGCCTGCAATAGCTACCTTACCGCCTATTGCAGGAGGTTTTACAATGGTTCCAAGTTCCTGTGATTCACTGCGAACCGAGTATTCTACATTTTCCATAAATACCGCATAGAACTTATAGCTGTTTACCACTCTCTCGCCGGTTATTCCCACTATCAGTCCGCCGCCTTCGGTCCTGTTTATATGGTCCGTATCAATCAAATGTAATAAAAGTTTCCTAAAGTCATCCTGACTTATTCGGGTAAAAGCCGAGAGTGTAAGTACCTTTGATGCAAGCTCTCCCGCACTCATCTCTCCGTTTGATGCCAGTGTTGACATAGTCTGATGATAGAGCAGGCTGAAAGGCAACCGCTCAAGTCTTGGAGGTTCTACAAATCTTTCTTCTATATATAATTGCACCAGTGCAATACCCTGTATCAGATACCAAGGTATCATCTCAGGCATAATTGCTCTTGGCTCCGGGTGGTCTTCTCTCATCACAAACCACATCTGTGCCGGCTCACCTCTTCTTCCCGTCCTGCCAAGTCTTTGAAGAAATCCCGATACGGTAAAAGGAGCATCTATCTGAAATGCTCTTTCAAGTCTGCCTATATCTATGCCAAGTTCAAGTGTTGCGGTAGCGCATATCGAAACAAGCGACTCGTCATCCCTCATTTCATCTTCCGCACTCTCACGATAAGATGCGGACAGATTGCCGTGGTGAATAAGGAATCTGTCAGGTTCGCGGTTGAACTCACAGTATTGCAAAAGATTCTGACACACAGCCTCACATTCCTCGCGTGAGTTTGTAAATATCAGACATTTTCTCCCCTTTGTATGCTCAAATATATAAGCAAGCCCCGGATTTGCTCCGGTAGGGGCTTTATCACCTATAGGTTCACTTATAGAATCTTCTTTATCTTCTCCCGCCTGCGGAGCCGTATTGAAAAAATGCTCCATAGACAGTCTCCACTTTTCCTTACCTCTGTCAAACTCCGGAATCAGCGTCTTTCTTTTACTTCCACAAGCCAAAAAGTCTCCTGCCGCCTTCGGATTTCCGATAGTTGCCGAAAGCCCTACTCTTCTCGGGTCACAGCCTGCCGCCCTACATAATCTTTCTATCAGACAAAAGGTCTGTAATCCTCTGTCTCCGCGTAGCAGCGAGTGAATCTCATCAATCACTATAAACCTGAGGTCGTGAAATAAAGATACTATTTCCATATGCTTATTTATCATCAAAGATTCAAGCGACTCGGGGGTAATCTGTAAAATCCCCGACGGCTTTCTTAAAAGTTTTCTCTTCCCCGTCTGCGTGGTGTCTCCATGCCATCTTGTCACATTTATGTCGGCTTCCTCACATATATGGCTCAACCTCTCAAACTGGTCGTTGATAAGTGCCTTAAGCGGTGCAATATATAGTACTCCCACGCTATTTGAAGGATTCTCCTCAAGCAATGTAAGTATAGGAAAGAATGCCGCTTCAGTTTTACCTGAAGCGGTAGAAGCTGTAAGCAGCAAATTTTCATCAGTATTAAATATTACATCACCTGCCGCATTTTGTACTCCCCTAAGCATCTGCCAGCCTGATTCATAGATATAATTCCTGATAAAAGGTGCATATCTGTCAAACACATTCATAGTGTAAACTCCACAAAATTCTCATCTACATTGTCAGACACGTTATCAGGCTTTGCAAAATCAAAACCTTCCGAATTTAAAAGTTCATTTATACTTAGATTAGGATTTTGGTAAAGTAAATCAAGCAATTCTATAAAGTCTCTTATAACCTCTCTCGGAGTGATATTTTCACTTGCGCCAATCCTTGAATACTCAAGCTTTATAAAATCACCCAAGTCTTTGTCATCCAATGTCTTTATATAATCATAAAGTCCTGCATGAATATCTGCCAATTTTCCGCAAAGTACAAGCATCTCCTCAGGTGTAAGCGGATCCAATCTGATAACAGGTGAGAGTAAATCCCTCATACCGGGCCTTGAAAACTTACCCTCCGCAAGCCTTGAACGCAGGGCTTCATAGCTGTATATTCCACGTCTCTTATCTTCAAGCGTCTGCGGTGTGGCTCCCATTATAATGCCCAAGTATTTCGCCTTTCCCTGCAATGTATCATTGTACATGGTAAGCATCTTCTCGTAGTTATACTGTCTGGTAATCGCATTCGGTATTTTGTAGATATTGACAAGCTCATCCACCATAATCATCATCCCTGAGTAACCTGCCAGTCTGAAAAACATGGCAAACAGCTTGATATACTCATACCAGTCATCGTCAGTTATTATTATATTGACTCCAAGCGCCTCTTTGGCATCCGTCTTTCTTGTGTATTCACCTCGAAACCAACGCACTATCTTCATCTTCATATCGTCATCACCTTCTATATAGGCATGGTAATACTTTGATAAAATATTTCCGAACTCAAATCCGTGCACGAGTTCTGAAAGGCTTGATAAGGTAAAATAAATCTTTTTATCCACCTCCAAAGAAAGCTCACCGCTTCCCGGCAAAAACTTACTCTCCTCCATACATTCCGCTTGAATTTTGTTAATCCACTTATCAAGAATCAGGGTAACGGCTCCTCCCTCAGGCTTTGTCTTTGTGGACAGATTGCTGATAAGTTCTCTGTAAGTTGCAAGTCCCTGTCCCTTGGTACCCTGCAACCTGCGCTCAGGCGAGAGGTCGGCATCCGCCACTATAAAGCCTCTATCCATCACATAGTTTCTTATAGTCTGCAATAAAAAGCTTTTTCCGCTTCCATACTTTCCTACAATAAACCTGAACGAAGCACCTCCCTCAGATACGATATCCACATCGTGAAGTAGTGCCTCAATCTCATTCTTTCTTCCTACTGTAATATATGGCAGTCCCGTTCTCGGTACCACTCCGCCCTTTAGCGAATTGATAAGTGTCTGCGCAATTCGCTTCGGTACCCTTTTCTCGTCACTCATAATCTCTCCATTATATCTAAAACATCTTCTTTATAATCTTCAATCAGATAAATATCCTCTCCGTCACATTCAAGTATATTGTCGCCTATATCATCAAAGAACCTTTCATTGATTGTATCCGTGACAATGGAAGCAAAGAGGTTATTCTCTTTTATATATTGTTTATAGTCTTCCCCTGCCAGTATACATTCTAAAATCCTTGTATTTATATCAATATCTGTGGGCCTATCCTCTTTGACAATCTCTTCTTCCTGTGTCTTTACATTATCCGATATATCAAAGATTGTATCTTCGTCTTCTTCCACAATAAGACTCTCCCTTGTGATATCCGCGTCGCTTCTGATTTTGTTTAGAGCAAAAAAGTCAATATCTATCTGTTTCTTTTCATTTCCCTTTAATTCCAAGACGGCTTTATCAAACGCCTCTTTGACATAATCTCTTATCCACTTATCCTCTTCTCTTTCCTTCAGATAATACCCCAATTTATACTCCGCTCTCATATATCTGTCAATCTCACGAAATACCGAGGTAAGCTTTTTTCTGTCAAAACATTCTTTAGTGTATGATTTTTCCTTCCATACCTGCTTACTGTAGTGATAAGACCTGACACCGTTCAAAACATAATCAGTTCCTTCACAGACTTCTTCATGATATGGAGTGTTACCGAGCGGATACCACCTTTTACTCTGAATTCTGCCGAAACAATGTGTGAAAACAGTTTGACCGTCAATACCACCCGCTTTTAATATAGCTTTCCAAACATAGGCAAAAATATATATCATATTTTCTTTTTGTTTTTTCACACTCAGAGAGCCTGCCACTCTGCTTCCCAATAAAAAGCTCAACGCGTCAAATATATCATTATCGGAGTGATTTTCGGGCTTTTTAAATATTTCTATCGCTTCATCCCGTTTAAAAACATCTTCACCTATATATTCTTTTATCTCATCTGCTCTAAAGCCGTTTATAACGGCGTATTCAAAATACCATCTGTTTAAGTTGCTCTTTATTTGAGCGACGTTTTCTATGCCTTCAAGGTTTAAGATATTTTCTTCCAACTCTTTTAACTTATTTATAGTGTCATACTTTGATACGGTGCCTATTTTGCAAAGCAGCTCATATATATACAAATATATAAATGATGTATATGTACCCCTGTAATTACCCTTTCTTATATCGGTTCTCCATGTAAAGTAAGACCTGAGTTGATTGGAATTAAGATCATGATATGTGACAAAGTAACCGCAATAATCTCTCACCTTCTCATAGTAATTATCCTCATAGTCTTCCATAAACTTCCCCTGCTTATAGAAATTCTTACTTTTCTGATACCACGGATAATCATTATAGCTGTACATATTTATCATCTCATAGATTTTCTTCGGAGTTTCTTCCCTTTTCTTAAAGAAATCGCTCCCCTTGGCAAAAGGTATCTCAGTATCACTATACTTTGTACCCTCACTTGATGAATCAAGCACAATCAAATCACTTTTTACATTTCTTTTATATCTTTCGTTTATACAATCAAGGAACTTTTTAGCATCCATCTTTTATCCTTAAACTATGCCACCGCAAAACCTGACAGATCGAACATACTTCCAAGTGATGTCCCGAAATCTGTAGGTTTCATTGCCTCCGCAATCTTTTTCAGTGTGCAATCAAACATCTCTCTGTCATTGAATATATTAAAAAGCTTGGCGGTATTCCTTGCATCATCAAGTGCACTGTGCTCTCTTCCAAGGAAGTCGACACCTGCCATATCAAGCGCCATCTTTAATGAAAGCTGCTTCTCAAATCCAAGTTCTTTATCAAACTCCGCCTGAAAGTCGTGCCATTCTTTCAAATAAACTCTTTCTTCATCCAAGCTTATTTCATATTTCTTTAAGCTTATCTCTTTTGAGATCTGCTTATAATCGTTTTCACTCCAAGCATATATTTTGATATCGTCATTCACACCCAAGCACCAATTTGAAAACATCTTCATTGCTTCATCAAACTTAGGAGCATTTATTACCATATCATAGGTAATGCCTGTCAATCTGCTTATCAATGGTCTGATTCTGTTATTGTATTCAGGCTTTACATAGGTTCTGAATGATGATATCTCCTGATAGTTTTCATCCAACATTATAGCACCTATTTCAATAGTCTCCATAGTACAATCAAAGTCCTTATATTTATTGCTTATATTGTTCATTTCCAAATCTACAACTATATGCTTCATTTCCGCCTCCGGTTTATTTTTATTATACTCGTATTCTACAATATATGCTGTACGATAAAAATACCTTCAAAGCTTTATATTTTAAATGCAGGTAGTTTTATTTACTCTGTAACATCTACTCGATAATCAGCCTTTCAGTATCAAAAAGAGCCGTTGCACTGTATGCAACAGCCCTAAATCTACTCCTGTCCGCCCTTATCATCTCCTACAATATCTTTTAAACTGTTATTAACCCCGTCTATCCATTCTTTCTTTTTGTCCGGATTTTCTTCTCCGTATAAGTATGAATAGTATTCGGAACCTATAACAAGCTCCATATTCTTTTTATCGGTTACATTCATATCATAACTTTTTGAAGGTAATACCGTATTGTAATAGAACGTAGGCTTGGTATCTTCCACCTTGTTCTCCCCCTCTACCATCCAAAGAAGGGCAAAAGCACCGATAATAAATGCTATAAAGCTTATCCAAAATGCCGTAGCCTCAGTCGGCATATATCTTTCTTTTTTGCTTTTATCAAGCTTTTCCTTTATAAGTGACATTCCCGTTTTATTAAATAACATAGCTCCGATAATAAATAAAGCCCAACAGACCTTCTCTTTATTAAAATATGCAAACACACCGACCGCCAATAATATTATGGATATTATGAATAATTTCTTTTTGTTCCTCTTCTTCTTGAACTCCATAATGCTCCCCCTAAGTGAAAACTGTAAAAGTTAAAGCTATTTTTTGAATATTATACAATTTTTATATCTATGGATTTTTTCTGTCTCCGATAATATCATCTAAGCATTTATTGACCCCGTCTGCCCATTCTTTATTTTTACCCGGGTGTTGCATTAAATAGAATTCTGAATAACGTTCTTCCCCTAAAGCTTCTTCCATTCCTTCTCCTTCAATTATACTTATGCCATATGTCGGTACTGCCATATCATAATGTGACTTGATATCTTCCAGCTCTCTCTTTCCTTTTTCCTCATACATCCGATGAAAGGCGGCAACACCGATAATATACATTACAAGACATATAACAACTGCCATAGCTTCGGTCAACATATATCCTTCTTTATAGATTTTATCCAGCTTTTTCTTTACAAATTTAACACCCCACTCACTACATGCTATACAACCGATAATTAGTAATGCCCAGCAAAACTTTTCTCTGTCAAAGTATGCTAACAGACCTACCGCCAACAATATTATTATGGACACTGTGAATAATTTCTTCTTGCTCTTTTTCTTCTCCTTAAACTCCATAATGCTCCCCCTAAGTAAAATAGAACAACTAAAAAACAAAAAGGTATATAAGTATTTTAACTCATATACCTTATGTTGGCTAGAGGGGGATATATTATTTCAATCCTTAAATTACTTACCTGATTATGTTTTTACTTTCATACTTTTATAAATTTTTACAACAAAAAAGTCCCGGTTTCCCGAGACTTTGATTTTATTCTTTTGCACTCTCAAGTGCTTTTGCTACTGCATTTATGATACCTTTGGAGCTGTGAGTCGCTCCGCTTACGGCATCCACTTCTGTGGATTGTTTTTCTATAATCTGTGGGATGACATCCTTGGCATCTATCAGATACTCCTCATCATCTCCTGTATCCACTATATTTATTTCAGATATCTTACAGCATGAGACTGTAACCGAAACTGTCATCTGACCGCTGTATCCTGTGGCACTGCCCTCATAAGTTCCGTCCTTATAGGCTGCATCATAACTTGCTTTTGTACTTACATTCTCTTCTGTAGTCACATTCTCTTTTTGAGTTTTTGAACCTTTGAATCCCATTACGGCAATCGGTATATACAGTACACAAATCAAAACCATGAAGAGGATACACAGCACTCTTTGTTTCTCATATTTCTTTGCTCTGCATATAAGATAGGCAATATATATAATCACATATACATTAAGGTCAAATAAAGTGCTTAGATGTCCCTTTGCTATGGATATACTGAATATCATTGATATATGTATAAACAAAAGTCCGTAAAATATGTATGAAAGTCTTTGTAATGACTTCCACTTCTTAGGGTTCATCTTCTTCCTGATAACCATAAATGATGTTAAAGTAAGCGGAATCAAAAGTACAATCATAACAAGCGACAATACAGCCGCAAATATTCTAGGTGCATCCAAATCCGAAATCTTTGTAAACAAAGCTACAAAGTAGTGCTTACCATATGATATATTATGGATAAGTGTAAGAAGTGCCGCTATAATTGCCATCTCGCCTCTGGTACGGAGAAGCAGTCCTCTAAGCTTTGCCGCAGGACATACCGAAGCCACCATAACCAGGATAAAGAGGGCACCCGCCAAGGTGCCTCTCGCCAATATATTTTTTACAAGATAATCAATTACAAACGGTAATCCCTTCTTCGGTGCCAATACAGACAGGACACTTATTATAATCGTCGCTATATAAAATAATGTTGCATGTTTTTTTATAGGTTTTTCTAAGAGGTAGAAAAAGACCAATACTGTTATCAGACATGCGATAAGTCTCATTACTTTGTTACCTCAAATGTCAAGTCAGGATATCCGTCGGCACTGAGCTCAATCTTATATGTTCCCGCATCCTTGAATACAGGCTCATCCTTACCGTCATTGCTGTATTTTGCATCCAAATTTATGCTTCCGTCTTCATTGAATGCCACTTTTCCGAACTTTCTTCCCTTGCCGCCCTTATACTCTGTATCATTTACCTTTGCAGATGTGGTAGCATTCAAGTATTCTTTTAATGTAAGACCTGCTTCATTTTCATCAAGCTTAAGTGCGTTGTTCTCAAAGTGGAACTTATCTGCTGTAAGACCTGAGTTGATTGTAGCTGTAAAGCTCAAATCCGCATACTTGTCATTTGTAAAGATGAACTGATACTTACCCGGTACAACTTCCTTAGGCAGATTAAGTGTTCCGTTCTCATCCTTTACATTTGCTATATCAACATCTTTATTTCTTGATACAATTCTTCCTAAAGCATACTTACTGTCGTCCGATGTTACTGTATAGTGAATCTGTGTACCGTCTTTGCTGTAGTTTGCACTCTCATCGCCCTGTATACTGTAGTTTTCAGGTGCCAAAAGCTTACAGAAAAGATCTGTATCTATCTCTATATCGTCTGCGTCCTTTAACAGATATGTAATCTTTGAGATTGTCTGTCCCGGAATATCCTGATAACGAAGGTATGACTGAACATTTCCATGGTTCTCTGTAAACGGTACAGCTGCAAACGCAAGCTCTGAAGGTGTAAGCCAAATATTCTGAAGATGCTCAAGGCCGTACTTCTTACCTTCTTTGGTCTCCATTACAACACCCTGTACATTGCCTACTTCAAGTTCCAAATCCTTTATATCTATCTCATAGTTTCCGTACTTTGATGTGGTGGTTATTTCAGCCTTTGCATCATTCTTTACAGTGTTTCCGACTGTCTTTGAGAATGTTCCGTCTGAATTAAGCACTTTGTACTCTGCAGGTGTAGTATCTGTTGTCTCTGTCATCTCACCTACAAATGTAAGTAAAGGATTTGTAGACTCTTTCTTTTCCTCTATTGCCTTCTTAGCCGCCTCATAAAGAGATTTTGAAATAGCTACATTAACCTCTGTTACTCCGGTAATTTTTGAGCCGTCTCCTTCAACTTCCGAAACTGCGCTTGTATACTTTGCCGCTTTCTTATTTGTAGCTGAACTTACAGCATCGTAATTGCCTTCATTTCTTATACTTGCAGCCGCATCCGGTGCATCAAGCTTCGGTGTAAGCTTTGCAGGATCTGCCTCAGGTGCTATATCATTAATCTCACCATAGTAATAGTCTGCATATGGAATATTTATCTTTGCATATACATAATCCTTATTGCTGATGTCAGTCTTGCTCTCAGCGCTTGCCTCAGACTTACTCTCAGTCTGTGCCGAAGTACTTTCTGCTGATGAGGATGTATCTGCCGCTTTTCCACATCCTGTTATCATAAGTGCCAATGCTGCCGGTGCCAATATAGTTAGATATCTCTTTCTCATAAATCCTCCAAAAAATAATATATGTTAGCAATTCCTAACCTTGTCGATACAGTATTACATATAATAACTGTATTGTCAATTATTTTTTATAAGTATAACCTAACCGATAGCTATAATCACATCAGCTCACCTTTGTACTTGCCGTCCTTTATTTTATACATTTTCGGATAATATTTTCCATGCTGTTGTATCTGCACAAAAAAGATTCTTTACTCGCTGATATCATCTCTTCTTCTGTTATCCTGCTATAGTGTATTTTGTATCCGTTTTTAAGAGCAAGCATACGAATAAACTCTCTCTGACTCCTACCGTTTCCTTCTCTAAAAGGATGTAAAGCGTTTGAATTTGTATAGCAGTATACTGTATCAGACATACTATACCTCATTTAATATTTTTTCTCTGGCTTTTGTAAAACTCAAATTTCCTTTTTTTATATCTCTTAACATCTCTATATCTTTTTCATTAAGTTCCATGCCTTCAATACGAAGCGTTGCCGCTACCTCATCTATTTTTTCACTATCTGTATAAGGATTGTTTGACAATTTTACCTGAAAAGGAATACCTTCTTGGATTACCAGTTGATTTAATGCCATATTTATATATGTTGACATATTTAAACCAAGCTTCTCTAATATATGATTTGCATTCTCCTTCAAAGCTTCAGGAGTTCTCGCCTGTACTATTCCCATATTTTCCATAATTCACCTCTTTATATATATAATATACTATAATATAATATAA